>JAEEGI010000305.1_pt1 | contig 211339 bp, 182 predicted proteins | sample 8958751 | NCBI WGS metagenome assembly JAEEGI01 (sample SAMN16246545, study PRJNA631951) | gut metagenome | biome: gut microbiome; feature: rumen; material: KS-attached | host: Bos | place: Iran: Karaj | collected 2018-10 | reverse complement strand
CCCGATGGTTATTGCCATCTGCCCTTGTCGTTGTTCGAATTTGCAAGACAAGCCAAAGAAAAGAAATGAGCAGGATTGAGCGAGAGAAACGAACAGTCCGAAAGATGATAGAACTGTATTGCCGTCATCATCTTCATCAGGACACAATGCCGGAGGAGTATCAGCATCTGGCAGAGTTCGCTTGTCAACGTCTGGATCATTGCAGGTATGGAGAACAGAAGACTGCTTGCAAGGACTGTCCCACTCATTGCTATGCGCCTAAAGAGCGTGAGGCCATCCGTGAAGTGATGCGCTGGGCAGGGCCAAGAATGATATGGTATGCCCCCAAGGATGCCCTCATTCATTTTTTTCATAAAGTGAAACACTGGCTCCAGTCGCTCTCTTTCAGAACTGGTGTTATTGTTCTTTTGTGCTGCATACCCTTCTATATCCTTTCCTTCGCCCAGATGCTGCTACCAATAAGTGTTGCTGCAAAGGGAATCTTATGGACTATACTATTCGGATTGGCTAAGACCTGTCAATATGGAGGTCTTACAATTCTTGGTGTTGAGGGCTACAAGCGGTTAAAAAGTAAATTCAAAAAGAAAAAAGAATAAATGGAAAAGGTCGAGGACGGCATCCTGACCGTCACCATGCCGAAGACCGAGCCGAAGCAGAAGGTCACCAAGGCCATCGAGGTATCATAAAGTGATTCCACTTCAAAACAGCAAGACCCCGACCTGCAGAAATGCAAGCCGGGGCCTTTTGGATTAAAAAAGAAGGGGCGAGATTCCTAAAAGTATGTAAGGATTTCCCTGTTAAGGCTTGATGATGGAATAAAAAAACAAAGAATTATTGAAAATTTGTGCACCAAAATGGTACACAATCCAAAAATTATTCGTATATTTGCACCCAGATAATAAAACTAATAGTAATATGGTAGTTGTTACTGGTAGAGATTTTAGGGCAAATACGGCAAAATATGTCGATGTTGCCTATAGTGGCGAGGACGTGGTAGTAAAATCACGTGCTGGCAGTTTTCGTATTGTTCCTATAACTGAGGACGATATTGTTATAAACAAGCGTGACTTGGCTGCAGAATTGCGTGGTGCACTGATGGAAGCCAAGGAATCACTGGAAGGTAAACGTAAGTTAAATACTTTAGATAATTTAATCAATGAGCTTCGAAATTCAAACGACTAGTTATTTTGACACCGAAGCCAAACGATTGGCAAAGCGTCATCGTAGCTTCATTGACGACTTACAAGACTTCCAAAAAGAACTATTAAAGAATCCATACCAGGGAACAGAATTGTCTCCTGGCATAAGAAAAATCCGTCTTACAATCGACTCAAAAGGTCGAGGTAAGTCTGGTGGTGCCCGTGTCATTACATTCACCTATCTTGTAGACGAAAAAGATGGCGTAGTGATTCTGCTTCTTCTCTATGACAAGGCTGATGCCAGCAGTATTAAGATGAATGTCGTACGGAAAATCATCAAGGATCTTGGTTTAGATTTGGAAAAACTTCAAAGTGAAGGAAAACTGAAATCCCCCAATCAGACTTAATACAAACATGATAAACGGCTCCTCAACGGGAGCCGCTTTTCATTTGGCTATGTGTTCAGATTATCTTCTGATTACCAGTTTGGAGGCAACACGATGTTCTCCACCTCGTGAGCCTTCACGAACAGCGGAGCAATTTCTTCGTCCGTAAAGCCTGCGATGCCACAACCGATGCGCGTCACCAGGAACGTCAGGTCCGGATGTTCCTTGGCGAACTCGATAAACTCGTCCACATACGCTTAATAGATGTACATCATTTTTGATACTTAATTGCATAAAAATTAATAGCATCAGACATAGTTACAGCAGGACGTGGGTATTTGTATGTGTATTCCATTTTATACTTTTTATTCATCCTTCAGTAACACTTTTGCTTCGCTCTTGCTATACTGCAGGCATACTCTTGAGTAAGCCTAGAAGCAGCCTAGAAGCAGCCTAGGGCATGGATAGAAGCAGCTTAGAGTATGGATAGAGTTTCTTCATATTCATCCTATCTAACTATCTTGAAAAATCTAAATTTATTTATCCAGCTATCACAAACCTGAATACCTCTTCCTCTTGAAGTTCTGGACGTTCAGTAACCATTCTGACATAGTCACGAATCAGGTGGCGCCAGTCATTAGTTTTCATGCTGAAATATTTCTGCTGATACTCTTTCTGACATTCTATGACAATATTCATGATAGTTGTACCCTCATAAAGTTCCATCATATTGTGAACTAAGCGGCGCACATCGTCATCAACTTCAATATCTTTAAGCATCGAGCCTTCTGGAATAAGTTGTATTTCCGCAGCCTTCCTGCCATTTGTTTGAGAGCGAGATGTCACAAACGTAAAGTTCCCTTCATCATCAGCCCATCTGTTACATTGAGCCATCACAGTTTGAAGAGCCTGCTCCTGCCCCTCTGGTGGATAGTGATATTTTTTCAGCAGACGTTTTACCATCACACGCATTTTGGCGCGAGCCGAATCCTTGTGATTCCAGTCTATAGTTCTATTCTTGCGAAGCTGCTCTGTCAGTTCTTTTGTGAGTTTTACGAATTCCTCATTTGAATATGCATCCTTTACTCCCTGAGGTGACGACAATGCATCATAGAAAGCCTTCTCTTCTGTAGTCAGTCCCAACTCGTTGCCTTCCTCTTCACATCGTCTTATTTCTTCTGCCATCCTAAGCAGTTCTGCTATCACCTCTTCATTGGTTAGCATACCTTTTAGGTAGTTAGACAGAGCATTATTCATCATTTCGCTGAATTTCAGACTTTGTACGATATTGGTACGTTCAAACTTCCGTATTTTATCCCGAACAAGATTCTCCAAAAGTTTCAGAGCCAGATTGCGCTCTTTCATCTTCTTTATCTCATTCAGGAAACTCTTATCAAATAGTGAGAACTTTACATTGGGGGTCAGCACCTCCACACCCTGACTTTGCAGACTCTGCTCCAACAAGCGAGAAATGCGCTCGTTGATGTCGTGTTTGGATATGGTGGTTCCTTTTGCATCCAGTCTTACCAGCATAACCCTCACGGCATCCATAAAGGCTACCTCTCGCTTATCATGATCAGGAATCAACGACTTACATAATGTCTGTGCATTATGCAGTAATTGACTTTCAGTAATAAAGTTTTTGCGTCTTTCCTGCTTATCTCCCTCCAGCATGAAGTTCACTCCACTTGTAATCAGTTTGCTGCGTTCTGGGTCTGTACCTTCATACCATCCGCTATAATCAAATCCATGCAACAGGTCGCGACATATCTCTAACTTCTCTTGGAACTTCACTAATGCCGTCTTGCCAATATCCGGGTCACCAAACTGTTTCTTATCACGATTGGTGTAATCCTGCATGGCTTGTTTCAATGCGCTTGCTATACCCACATAATCTACAACCAGTCCACCTTCCTTTTCAGGGAACACACGATTTACGCGAGCTATAGCCTGCATCAGATTGTGTTCCTTCATAGGTTTATAGACATACATTGTTGCAAGACTTGGAACATCAAAACCTGTCAGCCACATATCTACAACAATGGCAATTTTCATTGGGCTATTGTCATCCTTGAAGAGGGCTGCATATTCTTTGTTCCGCTTGGCATCTATCACATCGTGCCATTCTTCTTTGTCATTATTGGCAGCACTTGCCACTACATGAATCTTCTCTGTCCATCCAGGGCGCAGCTCCAGCATCTTCCTGTATATCTTTACAGCAGCCTCTTTATTATATGCCACTATCATCGCCTTACCTGTCAGTTCATACTGGCGATTCTTTTCATAGTGCTCTATAATGTCTTTACAGAGACTCCCTATCGTATCAGGATGACATAATATCTCTTTCAGTCCGCTATTCTCCTGACGTGCCTTGTTTATCTGTTCATCAGTTGCTCCTTCGTCTGCCAGATTATCAAACTCTTCATCGAGTTTCCGTAAGGCATCTTCATTCAGATTCAGTTTGATGACACGGCTCTCATAATAGACTGGTTTTGTTGCGCCATCGGCAACAGCCTGCGTCATATCATATACATCTATATAGTCACCAAACACCTCCTTTGTATCTCTATCCCTTTGAGATATTGGTGTACCTGTAAAGCCTATAAACGAGGCATGAGGCAATGACTCGCGCATGAATAGCGCAAAGCCTTTCTTCATCTTCTCTGCCTTTGCATCCCAATGTTCATCACCATATTGTGAACGGTGTGCCTCGTCTGTGATTACTATGATGTTACTCCTGTCACTCAGCAGCCCTGTTCCCTCTTCAAACTTCTGAATGGTAGTGAAGATAACGCCTCCTGTCTGTAAGTCTTTCAATTTCCTTACGAGGTCTTCACGTCCTGCTGTTTTGGTAAGCTTTCCCTTTTCATTCAGGTCGAAGCCAACACGTTGCGGTTCCTGTCTGATAAACTTCTGGCATCCTGCAAACTGCTCATATAGCTGCTGGTCCAAATCGTTTCTGTCAGTCACCACTACTATGGTGCATTGTGGATAGAGCTGTATCAACCTATGCACATAAAACACCATTGAGAGACTCTTTCCTGAGCCTTGTGTGTGCCAGAAGACGCCAATCTTACCATCGCCACCTATTGCCGTATCTGTCTTTACCAAAGCCTTATTCACAGCAAAGTATTGATGATAGGCTCCCATAATTTTTGCTGTCTTTCCATCCTTATGGTCAAAGCAGATAAAGTTCTGTATGATATCAATGAGTCTTTCCCTCCTGAAGATACCATTGAAGAATGTTTCATAGTCAGCTATGGCATTTGTCTCTACTGTCCCATCTACACTCTTCCATTCCATGTAGCGGTTTTCCTTCGCAGTGATTGTTCCAGCCTTTGAGATCAGTTGGTCGCTGATAACGGAGAAAGCATTATATACAAACAGAGAAGGACATTTTTGCTGATACTGCTTTATTTGCAGATAGGCATCCTCATCACTGGCTTCTTCCCTTGTAGGTGATTTCAATTCTATCACAACAAGGGGCAGACCATTGATGAATACCACCAAGTCACAGCGTATTTTATCATATTCCACGACAGACCACTGATTCACCACCTTGAAATGATTCTGCAAGGGGCTGTCATAGTTGATCAGATTTACAAGGGCTGTCTTTGAACGTCCCCCTTCTGCATACTTTACCTCCACACCATTCTGCAGATAGTCCATCAGCTGCTCGTTACGCTGCTCCAGAACACCCTCATTCACATGAGTAATCAAGCGAAAAGCCTCATTCAGCACCTCTTCACTCAACATAGGATTCAGCCTACGCAAACCTTCGCGCAAATCTGATTCATAATAAGGATTCCTGTAGTCACGCTCTACGTCATATCCGCATTCGTACTGATATCCCAAATCTTGGAACAGCTGTATCAATGTGTTCTCGTAGTTTGCTTCAGAATGGTGATAAGTTGTCATATTCTATTCCTCCTGTTGAATTTCTGTTCGACAAACCTCTCGTTCGGCAAAGCTCAAACAAGTTTGGCTCTGCTCTCTCTTAATCGGTTTGTTCATAATAATATGAATAGTCAATGCCCTTCATGAAAATTTCGCGGTCATCTATCTTATCCGTCATTGCCCCATGAAGAAGTGATTTTATCATGTGAGCATCAGTGGTACTCCTTCGCATAGCCTCAAGATAGTCCTTCTTGTCTATCTTACTCCAGTCAACACATAACTTCAGGCGCTTCTTGAATATCAAGTCGAGCCAGATGCGTGTACTTCGGCCATTACCTTCCATAAAAGGATGCGCAACATTCATCTCTACATATTTGTTGACGATTTCATCGAAAGTGGTTTCAGGCATCGCTTCTATAAGCCTCAAATTCTTCATCAGGTACTCTGCACGACAGAACAGTGTGCCATCTTTCCAAATGGTTTTTTGACGAATCTGTCCAGCAAAGTCGTAGAGCCCACCAAATAGGTAGGCATGGATCTGCTGTAGGCACTTTATGGTTCCTGGTTCTATACTATCCAACAGCCCGCTCTCAATAAGGGTATAGGCCTTCTTCTTGCTTTGTCCGTCGATGCTATTATCACTATAGGTAAACCATTCGAGGAATTTACTGGCACGGTTGTTGGGGTAGTTTTTTGCTACTGTCTGAACACAATCAGCATCAAGAGCATCAGCCGCACGCTGTTTGCCATCTGGAGCCAGGAATTTGAAGTGGTTAGTCACACTAACCAGTTGAATGCCATCCTTTGCCATCTTACCCTTCAGGTATTTCCAGTAGTTACGACATTTCTTGTAATCTTCCTCATCATTTATAGCTCGCACGATATCCGTAGCCGAGAACCACCACTTGTTGTTGGCATCGTCCCATACGGCTCGCACTTCGCGATCGTTGAAAAAGCGGATAGATTTCTTGCTCATATCATTTTATCTTTCTATTTCATTTACTTTCAACTCTCCCGACATCAGCTTTGGAAGGAGCGTATCGCGAAGTTCCGCAAGGCGGCGGGATTCATCTTCGTTTTTATGGATTAGAGAGTATATATTCTCTAAATTGTCGGTTATTTCTTTTACATCGGCTCCGAATGGCACTTTAATTGCAGATAAATCTTCATAATTTCCTTGTGGAAATGTGCCAGAACGGGTTTCTGTCCTTAATGTGAAGTCCATCCATACTTTATTTTCAATAATATACTGATATAACAAAATACTTGATATAACATCTGGCCTGTTCCTTATAACCATTAACTGAGTAGATGCTAAATAATTATCAGCATTAAATGTACAATATCCCCAATGCCTATTTCTTGGGCGCACTTGTGAATATAAGATGTCACCTTTTTGAAAACGTTTTTTGAAATGACCTTTAAGATTTTTGTTTTCAGAAAGATTATGATGTTCAAAACGCCCTTCTGTTACATCACTACTATTAATTAGAACAACTTGCTTTTGTTCACATTTTGTGTAGTCAGTGATATTTAAAGACAAATCACCTATTGTTACTTCGTCTTCGCATTTTTTTAACCAAGACTTAAACAAAGCCTGTGCCTGCTGCTCCAAATTCTCGTTTATCTTACGATTTACCTCAATTTTATCATCAAGGGATTTGAGAATGGAAACGATTTTTTGCTGCTCATTCAAAGGTGGAAGGTATATTTTTAGGTCTTTAAGTATTTTACCAGAAAGACTTCCTCTAGTACTTGTACCATCAGACAATTGCCTTAATTCGTTATATCTACTATCTATATTAAAATATAAGAAGTAAGGATTTATTATTAAAGGATTCGGCTTTATTACAAGAACTGATTGATTTACATAAGTATCTATACAGAGCATGCTTGCTTGACCTCGTGTATGACCTTGGCCTGCACTCGCTATTACAGTAGAGCCTTTAAAAGCATATCTTGTAGATGAATTATCGGCGCCTTCTTTAGTTATGCATTTCTCAGTATAGTAGATATATCTTTGGCTTGTTTCTCCTGATGACAGCCAAGGCAAATTTCCATTCCAATATGAGGCATTCATGGAAGAAGGTGTTCCTCCACTATATATGTTTTCACATACTTCAGCCAACTTATATTCTTTCCACTCTTCCATATTATCTAATCAATAAACTGATAACACTGAGAATTAGGCTAAAAACACCCACTACACCGGCAACAGCGATAGAAATCCACGTAAGTCGTTGCTGCTTTTCAAATCGAATCTGTTCCTCAGATTTAAAATCATTTTTAGTCAACTCTATCAAATCTTGGCTTACATGATAGGCAGAAAAAAGGACCCTTTCAAAAGGACGAACCATTTCAGTACATTCATCCCACCAATATAATGATTCTTTATTCTTACCATACCAACCAAACCCCATTTGACTAAGCACAATGTATTCCTTCCCATTATCAACGGTATTGGTGTCAATACGATATCTTGTAACATTCTCTTTTCCTATGACAAGTGGGCGATTATGAGAAGAAGGAAATGCCACAAGCAAACGCTCACTATATAGTTTATCCAGGAGAGCCAATAACTCTGCTAAAAAACCTCGCACCTTCTGTTCTTCTTCAATATCGTATTTGTCTTGACGAAAGAACAAATAAGATCTTCCATCATCACCAAGAACAATGTTCCAGCCACGCTTCTCCAAAATGTGACTTTTGTTGATGGCGTCAGCCAAGGATTCCGCATGGTCCCCATATTTGACGATTGCCTTTATAAATTTTTTTTCTTGTTTCTGGAAAGTCATTTTTTCTTAAATTAGATCATCAACTTGGTGGCTTTCTTTCCACTCTTCCATAGTTAAAATCCTCTTTTTTCTTTTCTTACCCTCATCATGCGCTCTGAGAAACCTCCTTGGGTGACAAAGTCTTTTTCCAGACGCTCCAACTGCTTAAACAACAGATAGTCCGCCTGATTGATAAGGATGATTGCCATATTCGCTATGGTCTCAGGTGGGCGCGTCTCACAGAGCTGCATGAAGAATGCTGCATCGTTGTGTTTCTTGCCCAGTTCGCGCATAGCCGTCCACTCTGCAGAGCCCTCCTCCCATTGCCGATGTCTGCGAGTGCGCAGATAGTCGATATAGTCTTCGAGCAGCTCTTGCAGACTCGCCTTCGCCACATTCACCAACTTGATTTCAGTCTTGGCGCTGGTAGCCGAAGCGGCACAACCTTCTATGATATTCTGCTTGCCAGAACGTGCCGCCTGTACCATCTGGTCTATGGTGCGATCGCCCTTCTGCAAGTACTTCTGACAGAAGTAGAAGGTCATCTCGTAGATGACTTCTGTCTTCTGGTAAGACAGCAGCTTGCGGTAGTTGCCTGATGGCCTGATTAACTTTTCTGGCATTGTGATTCTCCTTTCTTTTTTTTGACTTTAGGGTCTTTAAGGTCTTTAAGGTCTTTAAGGTCTTTAGGGTCCTTAAGGTCGTTAGAGTTCAAACCCTATTGTTTTTAACTGTTTCTTTATCTCATCTTCAAGGCGATGACTCTCCTTAAAGAGTCCACTGAGTTCTGAGGTCAGGCGTTGCATCTTCTCATCAAATGGTTCGCCATCATCTTCTTGCTCTGCTATGCCTACATAGCGGCCTGGAGTCAGGATGAAGTCTTGTGCTGCGATGTCCTGCAAGGTCTTGACTGCACAGAAGCCTTTTTCGTCTTCAAGGGTTCCATTGCGGAAAGCCTCAAAGGTTGAAGCAATCTTCTTAATATCATCCTGCTGCAACTCTCGCACAGCACGGGTTACCATCGTTCCCATATTGCGAGCATCAATAAAGAGTGTCTTACCCGACTGCTGTTTGTTGCGAGAGAGGAACCAAAGAGAGACAGGAATACCTGTGCTATAGAAAAGCTGAGAAGGCAAAGCAATAATTCCCTCTACCAAGTCGGCTTCAACTATCTTCTGACGGATTACACCTTCGCCACCAGTCTGAGAAGACAAAGCTCCATTAGCCAATACCAAACCTATACGACCTGTGGGTGAAAGGTGGTGAATCATGTGCTGCATCCAAGCAAAGTTAGCGTTGCCTGCAGGTGGGATACCGAACTTCCATCGAACATCCTTTTCCAATTTATCTGCACCCCAGTCGCTGAGATTGAAAGGGGGATTTGCCATAATGAAATCTGCCTTCAAGGTAGAGTGCTGGTCATCAAAGAAGGTATCTGCATACGACTTGCCCAGATTGGCTTCTAAACCACGAATGGCTACATTCATGTGCGCCATCTTCCATGTAGAAGGGTTTGCCTCCTGACCATATACGCTGATATTGTTGATGTCCTTCTGATGGTTCTGTATAAACTTGGCACTCTGAACAAACATACCGCCTGAACCACAGCAGGGGTCATAGACACGACCTGCATAGGGCTGCAGTATTTCCACAATAGTGCGGACTATGCAGCTGGGAGTATAGAATTCACCGGCATTCTTGCCTTCCATCGAGGCGAATTTCTGTAGGCAGTATTCATAGACTCTGCCAAGCAGGTCTTTCTCATCACCTGATGCCAGCATGTGGATATTGGTAAACAAATCAACCACATCACCCAAGCGACGTTTGTCAAGTTCAGGACGGGCATAATTGGAAGGTAGCACACCTTTCAACTTGGTATTCTCACGTTCTATTGCCTCCAAAGCATCATCTATCACCTTACCAATCTGTGGGGTGTGTGCTGCCTGAGAGATGACACCCCATCGTGCATCTTGTGGAACAAAGAAAACACCATCTGCTTCGTATTCGTCTTTATCCTCAACGTCAGCATATTCATCTTCGGAAAGTTCCTTAAACTTCGCCTCAAACTTATCGCTGATATATTTCAGGAAGATGAGTCCAAGCACCACACCTTCATATTCAGAAGCATTCAGATTACCACGAAGTTTATCCGCAGCCCTCCATATCGCATCCTCAAAACCTATTGAGGTAGTATTTTCTTTCTTTGCCATATATCGTTTGTCTTAGCTATTGGATTACCCTGCAAAATTACAAATTCTTTTTCTATCACAAAACAAAATGGTTCAATTATATTTAGCCTTGATCATTCCGAACCCCATACTGCCTTTTCGCCCAATTCATATTGAACATCACCTCTTGTTGTAGTTGTAATGTTAACTTGAATTCCATACAAAGGCTTTTAGGTATTATTACCTTTGCAAAGATACGAATTAATTGCCTAACAGCGAGCAATGTTCTATTTTTTTTTATTTTTTCCACATTTTTCACATCGTACATCTTGTTTTTTGTTGTTTACAACAAGTAAATATGAGTTAACGTTATTGACTTTTAGCTTAATAGTTTAATAGCTTAGTAAGGGGGAAGGGAAACAGAGCTAAGCTATAAAGGAAAAGCAGCCGACTCAATCGGGAGAATGAGTCGGCTGCGAAGGGAAATTGCCTAAAGTCGGACGGTCGGATGACTAAAACCGTCTAATCGGATGGCTATAGGCGGACGGCGGGATGGCTAAAGCCGTCCACCCTCAAACTTATGTTGGTGTATAGAAGTCGGAATGTCCATAACGTGAACATTTTAATTTGGGGTTCTCTCCATAACACCAATGAGCTAATGCTTTGGATGCGGAATATTTCGACAGACCACTATAGTACATGAAACTGGCAACGGTGGTGTAGCCGTTATTAGCCCGAATACTCTGATATAATGCTTTTTCTAAGTGCTCCAAGTTGTGGATTAACCTACCAGACTGTGGCTTTCGTACATAGCGGAAACCATTTGAGCCGATTTCATGTTTTAACTTTTTAATAAACGACTTGGTAGGTAGGAAATCGATTCCTTCAAGCTCAACATCATCGTGCGTGATGCTATCAGGGTTTGTTTCCTGTCGTTTCAGACGGATTTTAGGCATGAAGATTCCGATGGGCGTTTCTATGCGATAACCCTTAGCAAACCATTCGGGTGCACCGTCAAAAAATGCATCGAACACACGAGTCATATCTCCTTTGCGTAATGAGAACTTATCGCCGAACCATGTTTCAAAATCGTCAAGCGATCTTACCCGTCCACTTTCGGGTTTTACATAGAGCAGTTGTTCACCGTTCTCTGCCTTTTTGGGCGAAGGATGAACTTCAAAAGGCATTCCTGTTTTCTTTCTTGGCATAAGCGTCAGTATTAATGATTATACGATATTGTCATTGATAATGCAAAGATACACATTTTTTTCACGAATTCCAAATAAAATACAGAAAAAGTTTTTTTGTTATTCTTATCGCTAAATAGGTTAAAAGAAAAGGTGTCCGATAAGAATCGAACACCTTCCCTTTTTTTTAGAGGGCAAAATGATTGTGGCGTTTTGTCCTGTTAAATATTTGTCAGCCTTTCATTGCTTTGACGATATCAAGTGTATCGGATGCAATCATCAGTTCCTCGTCGGTCGGGATGACGCATACAGTTACCTTACTGTCGGGTGTGCTGATGATGTCCTCTGTGGCACGAACAGCATGGTTCTTGTCGCGGTCGATCTTGACGCCTAAGAAATCCAGTCCGTTAGTAGCTCCTTCGCGTACTTCCCACTGGTTCTCGCCTGCACCTCCTGTGAAGAGGATGATATCGACTCCTCCCATTGCTGCGGCATATTGTCCGATATACTTCTTGATGCGATAGGTGTACATCTCTTTTGCCAGACGGGCTTTATCGTTTCCTGCTTCGATGGCTGCAAGAATGTCGCGGAAGTCGCTCGAGGCTTCGCTTACACCTGCAAGTCCTGACTTCTTGTTGAGCAGGTTGCTGATGCCTGCTGTATCGAGTCCGAGTTTGTCCATAAGGAATGTTACGGCACCTGCATCGATATCGCCGCTACGTGTACCCATAATCAATCCTTCGAGCGGTGTCAGACCCATAGAGGTGTCTATGCACTTTCCGTCTTTCACGGCTGCGATGGATGCACCGTTACCGATGTGGCAAGTGATGATTTTCTTGCCTTCGGGGCTTACTCCAAGGTATTCGCATACCCGCTGGCTGACATAACGGTGACTGGTGCCGTGGAATCCATAGCGACGTACACCGTATTTGGTATAGAGTTCGTAGGGCAGGGCATACATGTAGGCGTAATCGGGCATGGTCTGATGGAATGCTGTGTCGAATACTCCCACTTGTGGAACATCGGGCAAACAAGCCTTCACGGCATTCACTCCCTTGATATTTGCCGGGTTGTGGAGTGGGGCAAGGTCGTTGCAACTTGCAAACACTTCCATCACCTCGTCGTTCAACAATACACTTTTGTTGAACTTCTCTCCACCATGAACCATACGGTGACCTACGGCGTCGATTTCGTTCAGCGAACTCAGCACAGCCGTTTCGCCTTCGGTCAGACACTTGAAGATGAGTTGCACGCCCGCAGTGTGCTCGGCGATAGGTTGGTTGATCTGAATCTTCTGACCATTGAGTTTTACTTTGATAAAGGAATCTGGTAATCCAATCTTTTCGATGCCGCCAGATGTGATGACAGACTTGTCGGTCATGTCATACAATGCATATTTAATGGAACTGCTGCCACAGTTGAGTACTAAAATTTTCATCTTATTACGGGGCCTTTTTTTTATAGTTTCGCAAGCTCAACATGGAAGTTAATCGTGGAAGTTATCGCTTCGCTTAGAAGTCGAAGGTCTAAGGTTGGACTTTAGGCTCTTAATTCGACGGCATTGTTTCGTTATGACGTTATAACGGGATAACGGTATAGGGAGGGCCGCCTACTTCTCTAACTCCTCTAACTCCTCTAACCAGTTGAGTCGTTTTTCATTTTTCACTTAAACGGCATCCATGGCCTGGCATGCAGTGATGGCTACCATTTTGTAGATATCGTCAACAGAGCATCCACGACTCAAATCGTTGACAGGGCGTGCGATACCTTGAAGGATAGGACCTATAGCATCGGCTCCGCCGAGACGCTGTACGAGCTTGTATGCGATATTGCCGACTTCGAGGCATGGAACGACCAGTACGTTGGCTTTTCCTGCTATATCGCTACCTGGTGCTTTCTTCTGTCCTACGCTTGGTACGAGGGCTGCATCGGCTTGCAGTTCACCGTCGATCTTCAGGTCGGGATTGAGTTCTTTCGCCAGACGTGTAGCTTCAACCACTTTATCTACTACTTCGTGGGATGCGCTTCCCTTGGTGGAGAAGCTCAGCATAGCCACGCGAGGGTCGGCAAATCCGGCTACACTCTTCGCTGTCTGGGCTGTACATACAGCAATCTGTGCCAATTGGTTGGCATCGGGCATCGGGGTGACTGCTACGTCGCCAATTACCAGAACACCGTTTTCTCCGTATTGTGGTGTTTGGGTAATCATAAGCATGGCTCCACTAACACAGGTGATTCCCGGTGAGCACTTGATGATTTGCAGGGCAGGACGGAGTGTGTCGCCAGTAGTTGACAACGCACCTGAGATCTGTCCGTCAGCATCTCCGCTCTTGATGATGAGACAGCCGAAGTAGAGTGGGTTGAGTACCTGCTCACGGGCTTTCTCGATGGTCATGCCTTTCTTCTGGCGAAGTTGGAACAGCAGTTGAGCATATTCCTCCGTCTTCTCAGAAGTGGCTGGGTCGATGATCGTTGCTTTGTCGATATGGGTCAGTCCCAAAGACGTTGCGTATTGTTTGATTTCATCGGGATTTCCGATGAGGATGATGTCGGCGATATCGTCGGCAAGAACGCGGTCGGCTGCAGTGATGGTTCTTTCTTCCATGCTTTCAGGGAGAACGATACGCTGCTTGTTTGACTTGGCGCGTTCGATGATAGATTCAATTAAATTCATATTTATATCCTAAAATAACTTTTAACTCTAACTCCTCTAACTTCTCTAACTCCTTTAACTCCTTTAACTTCTCTAACTTCTCTAACTTCTCTCCCTACAGCCCGGTCTTGAAGACGCGGATAACAGCGGAGTTGAATCCTGCATGATCCATTTCGTTCAAGCCCTTGATGGTGTAGCCTCCAGGTGTGGTAACACGGTCGATTGCCTGCTCTGGGTGCTCACCTGTCTCATGGAGCAGTTCTGCTGCACCTTTCATTGTCTGGATAGCAATTTTCAGCGCATCGGGTGGGTAGAATCCCATTTCCACGCCTGCTTCGGTCTGTACTCGTAGGAATCGCATGACATAAGCGATACCGCAAGATGCCATCAGCATGCCTGGTCCGATCAGTTTCTCTGCACACACGAAGGTGTCGCCTACAACCTTGAACAGTTCCTCTACTTTCTTAATGTGGAGAGGGTCGGTATTGTCGGCTGCACTGATGAATGTCATGCTTTCGCAGAACTCGGCTGCGATGTTAGGTATGACGTAGAACAACGACGGTTGTTCGCACTGATGGGCGTTCAGCATGGTAGAGAGTTGCTCGAGGGTTACACCTGCTGCAAGCGAAACGAGAATCTGTGACGATTTCAAGTTGTCTTTGATGTCGCTGATAACGGTCTCGACCTGCCAAGGCTTGACGGCAATGATGATGATGTCTGCGTCTTTGGTAGCTTGGGCATCATCGGTGAGAATCTCAATGTTTGGGCAGTCGTCCTTAATCTTGTTGAGTTTCTCGATATGTACTCCAGATACTGTAAGACTGATGTCTTTTCCTCGCTTGCTCCAACCTCTGACGAGTGCTCCTCCGATGTTTCCGGCTCCGATTACTGTTATGTTCATAATGATATGTGTTTGATTTTTGTACAAAGGTACGAAATATTTACTATTTACGGATTTACAATGTACTATTTTCTTCAATTTTAAACTATTAAACCATGAAACAAGTAAACTTTTTCGTATTTTTCAGTTAAAAACTCATATTTTCCATTTTTCGTTTTTTACTTTTCGTTTTTATTTATTACCTTTGCACTCGCAAATCGTTAGATTATTATTTATTAAACAAAAAGAGAACTATGGCTTACGTTATTTCAGACGATTGCGTTATGTGTGGAACATGCGCAGGTGAATGCCCATCAGAGGCTATTTCAGAGGGTGACGGCAAGTATGTAATCGACCCCAATGCTTGTGTTGATTGTGGTACTTGCGCTGATGCTTGTCCAACAGGTGCAATCAATCCAGGAGAATAAAGTAGCAATTACTTTAACGACTCACGGCCATCAGCTGTTCGCAGCTGGTGGTTTTTTTTGAGTTGCGGACAATAAAACTATGTTTTCTGCGTTTTAGTAAGTATGAGATATAAGATAGTACATCGTCTGTCGGGTATGGTTGTGCCGATGCTGATGCTTGCCGTTACTCTCGTTTTGTGGAGTGAGGGCAGTGTAGTAATGGCTCAGCCACGTAAGGTGATGAACCGTCCTTATATCGACCAACGTCCTTTCCATTATGGTTTCCTGGCGGGATTGCATGCGCAGGATATCGAGTTTACGAACAACGGCTATATTGACGAGAACGGGAATCAGTGGTTTGCTGATGTGCCTAACTATGACCTGGGCTTCACGGTGGGAATTCTTGGAGAACTGAAGTTGCACGATCATATTGCGCTTCGTGTGATTCCATCGATGCATTTCGGCGAAAAGAATACGTGGTTCTACAATCAGACGACGGGCGAGCATCAGATTCAGAACATGAAGTCGACGTATATCTCCATTCCTATTGACCTGAAGTTCACGGCAGAGCGCTTTAATAATTATCGTCCGTATGTGATGTGTGGCGTGAATCCGATGTACGACTTGACGGTGAAAAAGCAAAGGAACTTATTGCTGAAGCCGTTCGATTGCTTCGTAGAGGTGGGCTTGGGTTGTGATTTCTACCTTCCGTTCTTCAAATGTATTCCAGAGTTGAAGTTTTGTTTTGGCTTGTTGGACGTGATCAATCACAAGCGTAAGGACTTGACCGATCCGGCGATGATGATCTATACGGATGGGGTGGACAAGGGTAGGAACAAGATGATAGTCCTGACGCTGTATATTGAGTAGAGGGTATAAGTCTTATAGGTCATATAAGTCATATAAGTCATATAAGTCTTATAAGTCTTATAGGTCAGTCTAAGTATTTGCTGAAGTCGATGGTGCGGACTTCAGTTTTTTTCTTCTCTTGCTTTTCTGCTTTTACTTTCTCTTGCTTGACTTTCTCGACTTTCACCTTCTCAACTTTTACTTTCTCAGTCTTCACTTTTGAAGTCTTCTCTTTCTTTGCTTTCTTCGAAGGAGCTGACTCGGCTGATGTACCGGCAAAGTGTTGACGTACAGCAGCGATGATTGCATCGCGTGATGGGCGTACGGTAATGGTAGATGCTTCTTGTGCCGGTATGCTTTCGTTGCCGAATCGGTCGACTGCTGTAACTGCATAGAAGCTCTTAGTGAGGGCACGTCCGGCTATCTGGTATTGGGTAGCAGGAATGCGCTGTGCAAGAAGATTCTCAGGACGGGTGATGTCAACAGGATAGATGTTGCTACCGTAGATGTTGAAATGAACGATAGGCCAACGTCCATCGGTAAGGGGCTGATTGAAGTCCCAGGTGATGATTCCGTCCTTATATTTAAGTTTGGTAGGTTGCGTGGGAGCATTGGTGTGCCCGCTCCAGGTCATGGGTGAGGTAAGTGCAGGGTAGGGGAAGAATTCCTCACAGGTAGCATCGTAGATGCCTTTGAAGTTACGGATGAGGTATTCGCTGCGATAGAATGCGATGCCTCCGATACCAGAATTGCGGGCTGCATGCATCTCAGCACGTACATCGTTGAGCTGCCAATGTCCTTCCTTTGGGTCAAGGAAATAGATGCCGAGTCCAGGTACGATGGGATGTCCGTATCGGTTTTCTTCCCAATTGTAGAGGAATGGGTAGTAGTGGTCGCCGAGGAAATACATCATGGGGAAGAGGATGTCCTGGATGTTGTCATGGAGCCATGCTTGCGGATCTTGGTACACTCCGTCGAAACAATCCCATCCGCCGCTTCGATAGCGGGTGAGGCTGCGATATTTGCCAACCGGACTACTGCTGAGTTTCACCCAGGGTTTGATGGCTTTCACTTCGTCGTGAACGCGTCGGACAATGCGAGTGATGTTTTCGCGTTTCCAGTCGGCTTTGGTCATACCGGTAGATGTCTTGTATAAGTTATCATCGCTGAACCGGTACGATGATTCTGGATAGCGGATGTAGTCGAGGTTGATACCATCCACATCATAACGCTCGACGATTTCCCTTGCGATAGATGCAATGTAGTCTGCTGTGCCAGGCTGGCCAGGTATCATGAACACTTCGCCGCCCACGGTCTTGGTGAGGGTGGGGTGACGTCGTGTGACAGACATGGTGCCGTAGCTGCGCTGTCGCTGTGAAGTACCGAGGGGGATGCTCACGAGCCACGTGTGGAGTTCCATGCCGCGACGATGGCATTCATCGATGGCGAAAGCGAGCGGGTCGTAACTCGGTGCTCGTCCGGCACGTCCTGTGATGGTTTCGTCCCAGGTCTCGATGTCGGATGGATAGATGACGCTTCCTCGGATTCGGGTTTGGAGAATTACGACGTTGATGTTGGCTTGCTGCAGACGGTCGAGTATGGCACAGAGTTCTTGTTTTTGACGTTCGGTTGATGCTGCATCAGTGGCTTTAGTACGTGGCCAATCGATGCCTCCGATGGTAGCGAGCCATACGGCACGTTCCTCGTATTTCGGATATTGGACGTCGTATATATTTTGTGCATTAGCTGCAATGAATACTGCCAAGAATATGATGATATATGCTATCTTTCGCATTGTAATCTGTAAATTTCGGCGCAAATGTACGAAAAAAAACGGAAATAGCCAATTATTATGAATTATGAATTATGAAATATGAATTATTTTTGTACCTTTGCACTAAATAATATATAATAAGGTATGAAGAAATCCATTTGGCTTCCATTGCTTCTGTTTTGCGCTGGTGCTGGGGTGTATGTCTATTCGGGCATAGAGTATAATGCGTGGATGAGAAACCTCACACTCATGATTGCTGATGTAGTCATCGTGGTGCTGCTGCATTTAGCGTTGCGCAAGAAGGAGGAACTGGAGGAGAATAGATAATGCCCCGCTCCCCGAGGGGGAGGGCTTTGAAACTATAGTGAAAAAAAACTTTAAAAACCATAAGACAATGAAACGACTTTTGATTATTGCGTTGTTTGCTGTAGCAACAACAAGTGCATTTGCACAGTTCACCAAGGACACAAAGTATGTGGGAGCGTCACTTTCAGGTCTCAACATCTCGATTACCGACAAGCGTCATCTGGCACTTGACCTCGATGCTAAGGCAGGTTATTTCGTGAAGGATTATTGGATGCTTGAAGGTTCACTGGGGTGGCATACGTCGCGTAAGCATCTCGACCGCTGCGTCATCGGTGCCAAGGTTCGTTATACACAGGTGGAGAACGGTTTGTACTATGCTTGCGGATTGCAGTATGTCCACGAGCGCAAGTCGTGGAACGACCTACAGCTTACTCCTGAGCTTGGCTACTGCTTCTATCTCAACCACTATGTTTCGCTCGAACCTGCCGTGTATTACAACATGAGTTTCACTGACTTCTCTTCGAAGAGCGAGTTTGGATTGAAACTCGGTATCGGTTATTACTTCTAAAAAGAGCCTCTCCCAACAGCAGACCCTTACCCTTTCCCCTCAATAGGACCCTCTCTATCACTCGATAAAGAGGGTTTTTGCTTTCATTATACTCCCCTCTCTCGCGGGGAGGGTATGGGAGTTGGTATGCTGTTGGTGTGGATCCAGATTTCTTGCACAATACCCCTACTTTCGTAAACCAGTTGGTTTTCAATCGTAAACCAGTTAGTTTTCAATCGTAAACCAGTTAGTTTTGATTTCTCGCCCTATTGGCTTACGATTGCAAAGTAACTAAAAAAAAGTGGGCACGCCACTTGGCGCACCCACAAGTTTTGAATATTTCGGCTTCTTCGTTTATTTTGTTCGTACCGTCCCCGTATAGAAGTCAGTGATGCCGATGATGGCTCTTGTACATACTGGGCAGAAGTCCTCCACTTCATTCACGTTCATGCGGCACAACTCAGCTGGACGATAAGCTCCACGAGCCATATAGCCTGCACCCTCGAACACACCGACGCGTTGGGTCTTTTTATTCAGGTCCTCACGTGTTCCGCCTTGCTGCGTGTTGGCAGGACGTGATGTCTGTTGGTTGTTGTTTGTGGTCGTAGGGATAGGTGTACCTGGGGGAACGAGGTCTTTCCACTTCTTGTCGAAATCCTTCAGCGTCGTGATGTTCGGTTCCCAAGGCTCAGTGTCGGCAGGATACCACTCCACATGGTTGTCTCCATAGTTGTATTCATCGGCCAATCCAGCATAAGAATGTCCGAATTCGTGTACGAGTACCTGCTTGAATGTAGCATGGTCGCTCGACGAGCACATCCACTGATTGTAGATACCTCCCCCTCCATAACGAGGTGTGTTGATGAGCACGATGATATGTTCGAATGGTACTCCACTCAACAGGTCGAACAGCTTGTGGACAGCCGAAGTAGTCAGGTAGCGGTCGCTATAGAACGTGTCGTAGTGAGAGCGCAATACTGTGTCGTGCCAAATGCCTTTCCCTGGTTCTGAAGGTCCGCTCTCGTTCGAAACAGCTCCAACTGCCACGACATTGAAGCGATTTCGCATGCTTTTGAATGGCTCGTGCGAGAAGATGGCATCTGCGGCACGCTGACAGTCCTTGTAGAACTTGTCCATTTCGGTAGCAGTGTATCCCTCCGCTACGATTGCTATATCGACGCATTTGCTCACATCGCCGTTCTTCTCGATATACTTATACGGGATGCCATTATCGCCTATGGGCCGTATGAGAATGTCGGAAGGGTCGACGTGGTGGGTGAGCATGGCGCAGATCTTATTGTGATTGTTGGTCAGGGTCACGCGGATGTCGATCGGCCGCTTGGGGAACGGAATGTTATAGCTTGCCTCGAATGCGCGCTTCATCTGTGTTGCTTCCGTTTCATTCAGCCATTCTTGAAAGAGCGTGGAGAATGTGTGTACGTAGATGAGCCGTCCACTTTCGCTATCAAATACATTGATTTGTGCGTTGCCCAGCAGGTAGGTTTCTGCCAATCGGTTGCGTCGTCCTGCCCAGCGTGGCTGTTTGTATAGTTGGCAGAGTTGGATGTACTGTGCAGAAGAGTCACCTCCTAACACATAGTCGAGGCGCAGTGTGTTGTCCTCGAAATACTCGTCGAATGTTTGTGCACCAGCTGTAGTGGCGAGTGCTAGCATGATGATAGTGATGATTTGTTTCATATATACATATATAAAAGAATTAGTAGACATTCTAAATCCTCTTTAAAGGAGGACTTTTTTAAGTTCTCGCCCTTTAAGGGAGAGCGGGAAGAGGGTCTGTTTTGTTTAAGTATTGCCTCAGTGCCTGTCCCGTATAACTTTGAGCGCATTGTGCCACAATCTCGGGGGTACCCTCACAGACTAAGTATCCTCCTTCTGCACCACCTTCGGGGCCGAGATCTATGATGTGGTCGGCGCTCTTGATGACTTCCATATTGTGCTCGATGATGAGAATAGAGTGTCCGCGGGTAATAAGTGACTGGAATGCCGCCAGTAGTTTCTTAATGTCGTGGAAGTGCAGACCTGTTGTCGGCTCGTCGAAGATAAACATTGTAGGTTTTGTTTTCTCTTGCGACAGATAGTAGGCTAATTTCACACGCTGGCTTTCACCGCCTGATAATGTCGATGAAGTCTGCCCAAGTTTGATGTAGCCTAGTCCTACGTCTTGCAATGGTTTCAGTTTTTGCACGATCTTCTTCTGGCCATGTTCGCCGAAGAATTCCACTGCGATGTTCACTGTCATGTTTAGGATATCATGGATGTCTTTTCCATGATACTTAACCTCTAGGATGTCGTTCTTAAAGCGCTTGCCGTGACACGATTCACACTCCAGCACCAGGTCGTTCATGAATTGCATCTCTACTGTCACTGTTCCTTCGCCCTTGCATTCCTCACATCGGCCACCCTCTGTGTTGAATGAGAAGTATTGCGCTGTATAGCCCATCTGCTTTGCCAACTGTTGTGCCGCCATCAGTTTACGAATTTCATCGTATGCTCCTATGTACGTCACAGGATTGCTTCGCGTCGATGTGCCGATTGGATTCTGATCAACAAATTCGATGCTTTCAATCATCCCCACATCGCCCTCCAAAGCTACGAACTGTCCGGGTCTCTCACATACGCGGTCCATCTGCCGCATTACTGCCCGATAGAAGATGTCGCGCACCAATGTCGACTTTCCGCTACCACTAACGCCTGTTACAACTGTCATTACGTTTAGTGGAATCCGCACATCTATCCCCTTCAAGTTGTTCTCTCGCGCACACCTTATTAATATATAATTATTCCATGCACGTCGGCTTGTCGGCACTTCGATTGTTTCACGATGGGTGAGAAAATCTATAGTGTGTGAATAAATCTCCTCGGTCGTTCCCTCACTGAGCTTCTTGTTCTCAGTTGTTCCCTTTCCGAGTACGTCGCTTGCATTTCCTTGCCACACAATCTTTCCTCCCAGTCGTCCGGCATCCGGTCCGATGTCGATGATGTAATCTGCTGCACGGATAATTTCCTCATCGTGTTCCACCACCACGACCGTATTGCCAAGTTCACGCAATTCCTTTAGTACTTTGATAAGTCGTTGTGTGTCGCGACTATGCAATCCGATACTTGGTTCATCCAGTATATATAAACTCCCAACCAGACTACTGCCCAAACTTGTTGCAAGATTGATACGTTGGCTCTCACCGCCCGAAAGTGTATTGCTCAAGCGGTTCAGGGTAAGGTACGACAGTCCTACGTCCATTAGAAACTGCAAACGGTTATTGATTTCTACAAGCAATCGCTTTGCAATCACTGCATCATGTTCTGACAATTTCAGTTGTTTAAAGAAAACCTGCAACTCTGAAATAGGCATCTCTACTAATTCCGTAATGCTTCGTCCACCCACTTTGACATAGTTTGCCTCTCGCTTCAGTCTCGTGCCATGACAGGTCGGACATATCTCCTTTCCACGATATCTTGATAGCATCACACGGTATTGTATCTTGTATTGATTCTCTCTCAACATGTCGAAGAATGCATCGATGCATGGCATGTCGGGATTCAGACGAACACCCGAAATACTGCTCACTTCACCATGCCACAGGAAATCCTTTTGCTCCTGCGTGAGGTTATAATATGGTTCGAAGATTGGGAAATTATGCGCTGTGGCTATACGGCAGAATTCGTTCTTCCACGTACTCATTTTTTCGCCACGCCAGCAGAACACCGCACCATCGTACACACTCAGTTCCTGATTCGGAATGACAAGCGACTCATCAATACCCATAATCTTTCCGAATCCCTCACAAGTAGGACATGCACCGATGGGGGAGTTGAACGAAAACATATGCTCTGTTGGCTCCTCAAACGTCATACCATCAGCTTCGAATGCCAGTGAGAAGTGATGCAGTGTCTCCGTATGACTATTACCGTCTTTATCGAATGACAGAAACTTTAGGATACATTGTCCTTCGCCTTCATATATTGCGGTCTCGCATGAATCTACCAAGTGGCTGATATTCGCTTTGTCATCTCGTACTGTCATACGTGAAATGATGAGGCATGTCCGCCCGTCAATAATATCTGTAAGCGAAAGACCCTGTTTGTCGTACGCTGCTATTTGCTCGGTCTCTGTTCTTCCGTTTCGGCAAATCAGTGGACACAGCACCATGAAGCGAGTCCCCTCTGGATAGCTCTTCATGCATTCGATGACATCTTCCTGAGTATTCTTCTTCACCTCTTGTCCGCTAATGGGCGAGAAAGTGTGTCCCACTCGCGCAAATAGCATTCGCAGATAATCGTATATCTCAGTTGATGTTCCTACCGTACTGCGAGGATTTCTGCTGACCACTTTTTGCTCGATTGCAATGGCAGGCGGAATACCCTCGATAAAATCACACTCGGGTTTTCCCATCCTTCCCATGAACTGACGTGCATAGGTGCTGAGGCTCTCCACATATCGCCGTTGACCTTCTGCATACAATGTGTCGAATGCCAATGAAGACTTGCCTGAACCGCTCACACCCGTGATGACCACGAATTTGTTGCGAGGAATCTCAACATTGATGTTCTTCAGATTATTGACGCGAGCGCCTTTGATAATGATTGAATCCATAGTAGGATGTTTCTGTATATGCGATGTTTATGAGTGCTGTAGATGCTCTAGGAACTATATTCTATTTAAGAAGCTTCGCCATTTGCTGTTGTACTTCTTTTGCCTTTTCGGCTGCCACTTCTGCAAACCGTTCTGTGCTGTCTGCAAAGATGATAGCACGCGATGAGTTGACAATGAGACCACAGTCTTTCGTCATACCATACTTGCACACTTCTTCAAGGCTTCCGCCCTGTGCACCGATGCCGGGAACCAAAAGGAAATGCTCAGGCACTACTTTGCGGATATCCTCAAACAGTTTTCCTTGTGTTGCTCCGACTACGTACATCATACGATCGGCATCTGCCCATTGTTGGCTTTGTCGTAGTACTTTTTCAAACAGACGCTCGCCTGTGGCATCCTCCGTCAATTGAAAATCATGACTGCCTTTGTTGCTTGTCAAAGCTAGTAAGATGACCCATTTATCAGGATACTCAAGAAATGGTGTCACACTATCTTCGCCCATATACGGAGCGACTGTTAGCGCATCGACACCCATCTCTTCAAAGAAACAGCGAGCATACATCTTTGAGGTATTACCGATGTCGCCACGTTTCGCATCTGCAATGATGAGATGGTGGGGGTAGTTCTCGCGCAGATAGTGAATTGTCTTATCGAGGCTCTTCCATCCGTTAAGTCCGCCACACTCATAGAATGCCAGGTTTGGCTTGTATGCTACACAATACGGAGCAGTAGCATCAATGATGGCTCGATTGAAACTATAAATGGGATCTTCCTCATGCAATAAGTGCTGAGGAATCTTCTTGATGTCGGTATCTAATCCCACGCAGAGAAATGTCTGCTTTTCCTTGAATTCTTTGATAAGTTCTTGTCTGTTCATATTGTTTTTTATTATGGGGAGAGATGTCTTCTCCTCTTGACTTGCAAAGGTACGAAAAAAAACTAAATTACCAAAATGGAATAGTAACTTTTACGTTGCCTATACAAAAAAAGATTGCTTATCTCACGATAGGCAACCTCATACTAACCTTAAAATAAATCTAATACCATGAAAAACACGATGCAAAGATACGGAAAAACTTTAATACGAACAAATTATTTTAACATAAAAATGCATCGTTTATGTTGTCAAACATAATTTTTTACTCTATTCTACATATAATACTAGTCCTTTCAGGTATTCACCTTCGGGATGGAAGATGTTGATAGGATGGTCTGCAGGTTGATGCAACTGATGTAGAATTCGTACACTGCGTTTTGCTTGTGCAGCTGCTGTAAATACTGCTGTTCGGAAATTGTCCTTCGTCACTACTTGTGAGCAACTGAATGTGAAAAGGATTCCGCCTGGCTGTATCTTTTCGAATGCCTTTTGGTTGAGACGTGTATATCCTTTTAGGGCATTACGTAGGGCATCCTTATGCTTTGCAAATGCAGGAGGGTCGAGTATGATGAGGTCGTAGGGAGTCGTCATGTTGTCGAGAAACTTGAATGCGTCTTCTGCATAAGCCTTATGACGTGGGTCGTCTTGAAAGTTGAGTGCAACATTGGCATTTGTCAAATCAATAGCTTTTTGGGAAGAATCGACTGAATGCACGAGTTTGGCTCCTCCTCGCATGGCGTAGAACGAAAACCCACCTGTGTAGCAGAACATATTGAGAACGTTGCGATTATGGGCATAGTGCTCCAACAAACTTCGGTTCTCACGTTGGTCAACAAAGAATCCTGTTTTCTGACCTTTCAGCCAATCCACATGAAACTTGAGGCCGTTTTCGATAGCAATGTCTTCTGTGCTTCCACCAAGTAGGAATCCGTTTTCCTGTCCTAAGTCTGCTTTGAATGGGAGGGTCGTCTCCGATTTGTAGAAGATATTATCTACGTTCTCGCCCAAAACTTGTTTCAATGCTTGAGCGATTATCATACGATCAATGTGCATGCCGACAGAGTGTGCCTGCATCACAGCAGTCTTTCCATATATATCGATGACGAGGCCAGGCAGATTGTCACCTTCTCCATGTACCAGACGGTAGGTGTTGTTGTCGGGATTTCCCACCAGACCAATACACTTACGGACATCATAAGCTGTAGTCAGGCGTTTCTCGTAGAAAGCCTGGTTGATAGGCTCCTGTTCGAATGACAGCACTCGCACCATGATGGAGCCAATCTGATAATGTCCTGTAGCAATGAATTCCTTGTTGCTGGAATATACTTCCACCACTTCTCCCTCTTCGACGTCTTGGCTAAAAGAGCCGATTGCCCCAGAGAACACCCATGGATGGAATCTTTGTAGTGACTCTTCTTTTCCTCGTTTTAAATAGATTTTCTTCATGTCTTTGTTTCGCTTTGGGTTGTCAAACAACCTGGGTTTCTGATTCGTTTTCGCTTTTCGTAGTGATAATATGATAGTCACGACTATGGAGCAGTCGTTGTATTTCATCGTAAATGTGGATGCAAGCCCAGGCATCGAGTGCTGCGTAGGCCTTTTGGGCATCCGATAGGATGTCTGCTTCCCAATTGCTGAGTTGCTGCCGTTTACTGATCATCTTGCCAAAAAGGTTGGCGTAGATTTTCTGCAGACTGTGATCTTCTATCCCAATGCGGCCTACCTCGTCTTGTATGTCAATGAATTTGCCCGATTTGTATTTCCGACGTAATTGTAGCATGTGAGTGTCGTCCTTCCAGGATAGTGCCACCTTAGTGATGTTTGTGTCCTCAAGCAAACGGACGATGGAGTTGGGCAATCCCAATTGGTTAAGGCGGAATAGGAAACATGTGTCGTATGTGGCTACCTGTAGCAATGCTACTTGATGAGAAACATTTCGTTTGAATGTCGGGCGTGTCTCGCTGTCGAATCCCAGGATAGGTTGCGACATCAGATAGTTTACGGCTTTCTCTGCATCACGTTCTGTAGTGATTGTGAAGATGCGTCCCCTGAATTCTTCCTTGGGAAGATTGGCAATTTGTTGTTTGTCGAATTTATTGTATATAGTCTTCGTCATCGATGTCGTTGAATGAATACTTCACTTCGTGGATAGCACGAAGTACGTTTACGAGTTTCTGACCCCAATCGGTCTTGAAGTTCTGGTTACACATTTCGAGTGCGCTCATCATTTCTTCTTCCACTCCTTGTTTATATATATAAGCGAAGTTCTTGATGTCCTGATAGATATCAGCCAAGTTCTCGCTAATGGTCATGAGGATAGGCTCATCACTGTATTTCATGTCAGCAACAAACACATCGAGATAGTCGTCCTTGTCAGCCATGATAAGGGCGATGTTGTTGCGAATGATATTATAGTTCTCTTCTGTCACGTAGTCTGAAAGGACTTCGTCGGAGAAGGTTTCGTACTGAGGAAGCAGTGTCCCCTTGAGATAGAGTAGGGGAAGGAGCTTGCTCATTGTATCGATCAGCTCTGAGCGGCTGCGCTCTTCCAAATCTTCGAGATATGCGCAATACTGCACTGCTACAGTGACAAATTCTAGCACATCGCGCTGATATATGGGGTTGTTCTTTTCTTGCATTTTTTACTTATGGGACTTATGTGAAGTTAATGTCGCTAATGACAAAGGCTCCTACAGCATCGTTGAGACGTTTAACCAGTGATGTACGAGTCATCATGAGGTCGCTTTTCAATGCTGCCGACTTGATTTTCACGTAGAGCGTTTGGTTCTTGATGAACAGGTTACCGGTTTGGCGATTAATAGTCTCGCCCATCACCACAGGCCATGATTCAATGAGTCTGTGCTGATTGAGCGGTGTTTCCAGTCCTTGTTCGCGAAGAAATTCGTTCAGAAGGTTGGTGATTGATTCTGTCTTACTACGTTTCATACTTCTTTTATCCGTTGATGACACCACCTTCGACAGTGAAGATTTTATAATCGCCTTGCGAACGTTCAAGAATCCTGTCGAGATTTTCGCGATTAGTGTCCGTGATAAACAATTGTCCGAATGCTTCGTCAGATGCCAGATTGATAATCTGTTCTACACGGTTAGCATCGAGCTTGTCAAAAATATCATCGAGCAACAGCAGTGGTGTGGTCTTGCTGCCTGTCTGTTTCAGGAAGTTGAATTGTGCCAGCTTCAGACTGATGAGGTACGTCTTGTTCTGTCCTTGCGACCCTTCCCGTTTGATGGGATAGTCGCCAAGGGTCATGACAAGGTCGTCTTTGTGAATACCATGCAGGCTATATCCCATGATACGGTCTTTTGCTCTGTCACGTTGAATGACCTCAAGCAGTGGTCCCCGCTGACAATGGCTGATGTACTCCAATCCTACTTTTTCGTGATTGTCTGAAATACGTGCGTAATAATCTTGAAAGACAGGAATGAAGTCGGTGATAAATTCGTTACGCAGTTTGAAAATCTGCTCCCCACAGCTTGCCATTACCTCTTCGTATGCATTCATAATCTCCACATCGGGTTCTTCCTCTTGCTTCAGGAGGGTATTGCGTTGCTGTAATGCAGCATTATGGCGCATCAGCAGATTGATATAGCTTGGGTTGTATTGTGATATCACAATATCCATAAATTTGCGGCGTTCGTCACTCCCTCCCAATATCAGTTCATGGTCATTGGGTGACACTAGAATCAGCGGTAGTAATCCGATGTGCTCCGATAACTTCGTGTAGGCTTTTTTATTGCGCTTGAACTGTTTCTTCTGATGCAGTTTCAGTCCACACGACACCTCCTCCATGTTGCCATTCAGTTCGTACTGCCCTTGAATCATGAAGAACTCTTCTCCATGTCGCACGTTTTGTGAATCAATCGCATTTGTTGCACTTTTGGTGAACGAAAGGAAATAGATGGCATCTAGTACATTGGTTTTCCCCTCCCCATTAGTGCCTACAAAGCAGTTGATGTTGGGCGAGAAGTCCAGTTCGGCTTCCTTGATGTTTTTATAATTTAAGATGGTAATATGGTTCAGTGTCATGATGTCATTCGTATTGTATGGTGATTGTTTTCACCTCTTCTCCCATCTCTTTGATGCCTGCTTCTCGTGGGAAATAGACAGGCATGTCGGGCTGAATCGGAAGGATGCGTAGGGTGAGTCGGGTAGTGGATGCTGGCAGTCTCCATAATCCATATTGGAACTCACGGCCATTATAGAAATTGTCATCAAGCAATGTATCGCCGTCATACAGACGGGCACAATCTCCGTAGTATTGGATACATAGCAGACCATTGTGGTCTGTAGGCAACTCTATAGTATAGGTGGCAGCCTTTCCAAAGTCAGCATCCGATGGCTCTTCTGCAGCCTTGTTAGCTCCGATAGTGATTGTCCTCGATGGGGCAGCCTCGCGCTCCTTATTATATTTTATAGTCGCTATCTGCTTGTTGTTCTCAACTTCTTTGAGGAACAGCTTTCCTGCAGTTTCTGCGTCAATCAGGAAAATATTCTTATAAACAGGAGTCTGGGCGCCTTTTGGCTTTAGGTTCTTCAGCACTTTGCCGTCGATAGCAATTTCTGTGGGAATGCCTGCAACTTGTTGTAGGTAGATGTTACCGTTGCGATGTGCCACTAATTGAGCGGTAGCATAGCGGATGCCATCGATATTGACAGGGAAGATGCAGGCTGTCTTGGCTGGTATGGTGATGGGTTTTTGAGGGAACTTCACTCCACACACGTCGAATTGCACGCCTGTCTTGGTTTTCAGATCTTGGAATCGTTCGTAGTTGTTGATGAAGACAAATGCGCTACCATCCTTTTCACGATACGACCAGCGGAGGAAAGAGTCGTCTCCCTGCTTTATGTCCTGTGGATTGGGATAGATGGCTTCCATCGGAGCCAATATCGATGCGTAGTCGTGGATGAAGAGATGGAGTTTACGAAGCAGGTAGTAGTGTGGATTACGCTGCCCGAATTCATTTAGCGGTGCCTGGAAGTCGTATGTCTTAACAGGCAGGTCGTTGTAGTTCGTTGCAATGGTCCGCTGTGTCTCATTCAGGGTTGTCAGCTTCCCTTCTGGGTTGGTGCCTCCATGATACATATAATAGCCTAACAGGTTACTGCCGCTTCCCAGTTTCACGATGGCCATTGAATAGGCATCCTCCGGGTAGAGATAGACACGCCGATGATAGGATGTCATCATACCGCCACCCAGTTCGCAAGTAAAATAGGGGTATTGGCTGACTTTCTCCTGCGACCCGTTTGCATCGTATGTCAGTTGTTCGCTGGCAATAGCAGTCGAGGAACGTCCCTCGTGGAAGTTGAATGCTTTGTAATAGTCGCCAGCTCCTTCCTTCGTACTCCTGTCCCAAAAACCGTCGGCATAGTCGCCATAGAGAGGAATCATTTCGCCGAAGGGTACAGGGCTGCTGAGTTCAGGCCATCCTGTGCGTGTGTAAAACGGAAGGTCGAAGCCGATTCTCTTTGCGATGTCTTTCAGTGCCATGAGATAGGAACCTCGTCCGCGGTATTCATTGTCGAATTGTGCAGCGATGACCGGACCTCCGTCTTTCCATTGTAGTCCCTGCACTTGGGTGAATATCTGGCGGTAGAAGCGTTCAGTTAATGAAAGGAACAGTTTGTCTTCGCTACGTGTGCGACAACCTTTGGTAAACACCCAGTCGGGGATTCCTCCATTGCGTACTTCTCCATGACAGAATGGTCCGATGCGAATCACTACAGGTAATTGCGCCTCCTTGCAAATCTCTAGAAATGAGCGCAGGTTGCGTTGTCCGCTCCAGTCATATTGCCCTTCGATTTCCTCAATATGGTTCCAGAATATGTAGCAGGCAATGATGGTGATGCCTCCTTCTTTCATCTTCATCACCTCTTCTTGCCATTCATCGGCAGGAATACGTGAATAATGTACCTCACCCATCGCAGGAATCACACGCTTGTCTCCGAAGATAAGGCTATGGGCATCCCATCGTACGTCTGCACCCAATGTTATGTCTGTTTGCCCCCAAGCCGACTGGATGCAAACCATGAGAAGAAATGTGATGAGGATTCGTGTCATTATAAGTACTTTTTGCTTTTTGCTTTGCAAAGTTAGTAAAAAGATTGAAAAATGAAGAGCGAAAAAATAAAAAAAAGAGGAAATTGTAAAAAATGTTCATTGTTCAATGTACGATGTTCATTTTTTTTGTAACTTTGCAGCACATTTGCGGTAATAGCTCAGTTGGCAGAGCGTTGGCTTCCCAAGCCGAAGGTCGCGGGTTCGAGCCCCGTTTACCGCTCATCAACTTATAAATCGCTATAAGCTATGCTCATAACCACCATTATCATTGTTGCCATTGTGCTTGTAGGCTGTATTGCGATGAGTTCCATACAGATCAGTCATATCAACCGTGCTGCTGTTGCTATGTTCTGTGGAGTCAGTGCATGGGTTGTGTATATGCTTCATGGGTCGGACTTCCTCAATCTGATGGGATATCCCGACTACCAACTGATAGGGCAGGTAGACGACTATATAGCGACGAATGTGATTGTCAAGTATATCAATGAGGCTTGTCAGGTTATCCTTTTCCTCATTGCCACAAATACCATTGTTGAGATTATGAACAACAATGGGGTTTTTGATTCGCTCATACGTTGGTTGCGTACGCGCAATAGCAAGTTGTTCCTTTGGGAACTGTCGCTCCTCACCTTTGCCATTTCTGCGAATGTCGACAACCTCACTACGGTGGTACTGATGATGACCATCATGGATCAGATTGTCAGTTCGCGTCAGCAGAAGATTATCTATTCGTGTGTCATCCTCATATCAGCCATCCTTGGTGGTTCGTTCACGGTGATTGGCGACATGACCTCGCTGATGTTATGGGTACATGGTGTCGTGACGCCTTCTGCCTTTGCTGGCGGGCTGATTCTTCCCGTATTGACGAGTCTTTGTGTGTTCAATCTGCTGGCTTCTCGTTTGCTGGTGGGTAGGGTAGAGGTGTCTTCGTTCTTGGGTCGTTACGATGGTGACGACTCGTTGCTGAAGCCTTGGCAAAAGCTATTGCTCCTGTTTATCGGTATTGCAGGTCTTTGGTCTATCCCTACGTTCCACAATGTCACCAAGCTTCCTCCTTTCCTGGGTGCACTTTGTGTGCTGGCACTGATATGGTTGCTTGAGAGTGCCTTCACGTTCAAGCGCAATGGTAATCGGTTGTTCATTCAGCATAAGTATATCCGCAACACGGAATTCATCGGCATGCGTCTCATCCTTTATTTTTTGGGTGTGTCGCTTATGGTGGGAGCGTTGGTTGAGTGCGGAGCTTTGAAGTTTGTCAGCGATTTGCTGGCAACGCATATTCATAATGTGTATGTTTATGGTGCCATCATCGGAGGCATCTCAAGTCTCATCGACAACATTCCGTTCGTCATGGTGGGACTGAACCTATTTACGCAAGATGCGCAGCAGGTAGGGTCGGAGTTTGTTCAGAATGGTGCTTACTGGCAGCTGCTGTCGTTCTGTTCGGCTATGGGAGGCTCGCTCCTGTATGTCGGTACGCTGGCAGGGCATGCTGTGTCGGAAGTGTCGAAGATTAGCCTTGCCTGGTATATCCGCAACATCTTCTGGAGAGTGCTCTTGGCTTGGTTCATTGGCTTGGGCGTTTTTTATCTAACACATTGATTTACAATGGAAAAAAACAGATGGGGAATCATATATGGCTCGCATGCAGGCTTGAAGAAGTCGGCTAAGCGATGGGTCGCCATCCGAAAATATATAGAGAAGCGGGGCGTTCAGTACGACTTTGTGCAGTCGGAAGGCTACGGTTCGGTGGAGCGTCTGTCGAAAATGCTCTGCGACAACAACTATCACACCATCGTCGTAGTGGGTAATGACTCAGCGCTGAACGAGGCCCTGAATGGTATCTGCCGTTCAGAGTCGCTGCCCGATGACTTTGCCTTCGGACTCATTCCGAATGGTATCGGTAACGATTTCGCGCGTTTTTGGGGTGTGGGAGTCGATGACTATAAACATACTGTTGATCGCATCATTGAGCGTAAGACCCGTATCATCGATGTGGGCGTGTGTGTATATACCGACGAGGACAATGTACCCGTACGCCGCTACTTCCTCAACTGTGTGAACATAGGTCTGGGTGCCCGTCTGATTGACATCACCAGCAAGGCCACCCGTCTCATGGGGTCGAAGCGCCTGTCGGTCATTCCTGTAGCAATTGCCAATGTGTTCGAACGCAAGTCGTTCAACGTGCATATCAAGGCTGAGACCGAAGACATCCAGGGCGAAGTAATGTCCATCTGTATCGGCAACTGTATCGGCTACGGACAGACACCTAATAGTGTGCCCTACAACTTTATGCTCGACGTATCAGTCGTTACCCGTCCCAAATGGTGGCAGCTGCTCGAAGGTTTCTACCTGCTCGGCAAGGGTAAGTTCCTCAACTATAAGAACGTACATCCTTATCGTGTGCATAAGGTCGAGGTGATGGATGCGGGTAAGGCAAAGGTGTCGCTCGACGGTTGCATCCTTGATGCCAAGAACCTCACGCCGATGCGAGTGGAGATAATGCCCGAATATCTGAATTATATTATCTGATAAACCTCCCCAGACCCTAATCTTCTCCCCTTGGGGGAGATAAGATGCCGAAGATTTCAAAGGCAGCATGGGAGAAACTTGCTCCCGGCTCACAGTTCAGCAGAAACTATGTGTTTTTATCGCGGAACTATGAGAAAAAGTTGTGAAAAAGTTTGAAAACAGGGAAATAATTCGTATCTTTGCAGTCGAAACGACCACTCAAGCCGATGAGTACCTTTCCCCGAGTGTCGGAGACGACCACTCAAGCCGAGGAGTACCTTTCCCCATGTGTCGGAAACGACCACTCAAATGGATGAGTACCTTTCTCCGGGTGTCGGAAACGACCACTCAAACAAATGAGTACCTCTCTCCGAATGTCGGAGACGACCACTCAGGCAGATGAGTGCTCAAACCGAAAATAAATCTTTTTCTAACTCTTAAACAATTATCATTTATGCTTTCAAACAAAAACCAAGCTCAAGTGTATGGTGCTATCGAACGTAAGGGCAATAGCTATCATGTGTATTTCTATCTGCGCGTCTCGTCGCGCTTCGCTAATTTCTTTACTGCACAGAATCCTGCCCCTGCACGCGTTGCTGCTCAGTTGGCATGTTTCAACGCTGCCATTGCCGCAGAGGACGGTTTTTTCAAGATTTCAACAAAGAGCGACCTGACTCCGCTCATTCAGGAATGGGATACGAAGCGCGACAACAACACTTCGAGCCTTCGTGCCATGGCCCAGGCTTTCGCCCTGAATCCGGCTGATGCCCAGAAGCAGGCCGACGGCCAGCGGGTGCTCGACCTGATGCGCCACTATGCGCTGAGCAACGACGACAACTATGAGAACCAAGGCAGCAAGACTTTGCAGTTCTGTCAGGCCATCGACGGCTCAACTACCAACACTGCCGCCATTACTAACATCGGCGCCACGGCATTCTACCAAGGACTGAAAGAGGCCAACGAGCAATGCCGTGCACTGATAGACCAGCGCAACCTTGAGCGCTCGGAGGCACCCCAGCAGACGATGGTGGACCTGCGTGCCAAGACCGAGGCCGAATACCGTGACCTCATTTTCATCACCAATGCCTACGCCATGACCAACGACGATATTCATGCCTGGGACCCCCTGCTCAACGTGCTCAACGAGGACATCAACTACTACGAAAAGACCGTATTTGCCGGCAACGGCAGTAGCAGCGGCAACAATGGAGGCAATAGCGGAGAAGGCGGTGACAACGGCGGCACCGGTGACAACAGTGGCGACACCCCTGACACCCCGGATACCCCTGACACCCCGGATACCCCGGATACCCCCGATAACCCGGGCACTCCGGATAATCCGGAAACTCCGGAGACTCCGGAGACTCCTGACACCCCCGACAACCCGGGAGGCGGCGACAATCCGCCCGTGACCGATCAAAATTAGCCCCCTCCTCTCCCTAACCTTCCCCTCAAGGGAGGGAACCTAAGGAGAGGGGCTGACAAATGAAAGAGACTGGACGAGAGTTCGCCCAGTCTTTGTAATTTGTCTATTAAAATAGGGTGGAGGGTTGGCGGATGATGGTTTGTCGCGCCTGCTGGAGTTTCTTCCTTGGGTCTTTCCAGATGCGGATGCCGAAGTCGAAGTTGATGGTGTGGATGTTGGCGCTGAAGTCCTCGCTCACCACGCTGTAGCGGTAGTTGAAGCCCATGACGGCATAGCCCATGTAGAAGCGGAAGTCGGCGCCGAGACCGAGCATGGTGTAGGTGTGGCGATAGTAGCCGGCGAGGGTGGGGATGTCGACTTTGGCTGCGCCGATGCCGAAGTTGGGCGAGATGACCATTCCGTTCTCTTCGTTGGCAAAGGTGAAGGCGTAGCCTGCTGCAATGCCTTGGAAGGTGAAGTAGCTTTTGGTGAACGAATGGTTGTAGTCGAGGTAGAGGTTGCGATAGGTGATGCTGGCATCGAAGCCGAAGTCGTGGTTGACGCCTTTGGCGAACTTGACGGGGATGTGCGACATGATGATGTTCGGTCCGAGGCTGACGGTGAAGGGCGATTGCTTGGGTTTGCGGAAACGCCATCGTGAGCCGTGCTCGATGCCGTTTGCGGCTTCGAATGCTGCCAGCTCTTCGGGTGTCATGGAGCGGTAGTCGCGTGTCTGGGCTGAGGCTCCGACTGCAGCGATGAGGGCGATGATGATGACGAGTAGTTTCATGTTTCTTGAGCTTATTGCTTACCGCTTACGGCTTATGGTTTATACTTTTCGATTGCAAATATACACATTATTTATTATTATATGACTATTTTTACATAAGAAATGCTTTTTCTGTGGAAAAATGATGGTTAATCCGCCAAAATGTTGTAAATTTGCAGTTCGAAATTGCATAAAAGGAAAATGAAACATCAGTTACGTAGTGCAGTTTGCACAGAGGGTCGCCGCATGGCAGGAGCAAGAGCGCTGTGGGTGGCCAACGGAATGAAACGCGAACAATTCGGCAAACCAATCATTGCTATAGTCAACTCATTTACACAGTTTGTGCCTGGTCACACGCACCTGCATGAGGCTGGACAGATTGTGAAGGCCGAAATCGAGAAGATGGGTTGCTATGCGGCAGAGTTCAACACAATTGCTATCGACGACGGTATCGCGATGGGTCACGACGGTATGCTCTATTCGCTGCCAAGCCGCGACATCATTGCCGACTCGGTGGAGTATATGGTCAATGCGCACAAGGCGGATGCGATGATCTGCATCTCGAACTGCGATAAGATTACTCCGGGCATGTTGATGGCTGCCATGCGACTGAATATCCCTGCCGTATTCGTGAGCGGCGGACCAATGGAAGCTGGCAAATATAAGGGCGAGAACCTCGACCTGATTGCTGCAATGGTGAAGGGTGCCGACCCGACCGTGAGCGACGCAGAACTGGCAGAGGTGGAAGACCGTGCCTGCCCTGGTTGCGGATGTTGCTCGGGTATGTTTACGGCTAACTCGATGAACAACCTCACGGAGGCCATCGGACTGAGTCTGCCTGGCAACGGAACCATTCTTGCAACTCATGCTAACCGCATTGAACTCATGAAAGCAGCAGCACGTCAGGTGGTGAAGAATGCCTTCGCCTACTATGAGGACGGCGACGAAAGCGTATTGCCTCGCAGCATCGCCACTCGTCAGGCTTTCCTCAACGCCATGACCCTCGACATCGCCATGGGTGCTTCGACCAATACGGTGCTTCACCTGTTGGCTGTGGCTCAGGAGGCTGAGGTGAACTTCACGATGGCCGACATCGACCAGCTCTCGCGCAAGACTCCGTTCCTCTGCAAGCTGGCACCGAACTCACAGAAGTATTCCGTACAGGAGTGTGGACGTGCAGGCGGTATGCTCAACCTGCTTGGCGAACTGGCTAAGGGCGGACTGATTGACACAAGCGTGAAGCGTGTGAATGGTGCTACGCTGGCTGAAGATATCGAGAAATACAGCATCCTCAAGGCAGACATCGACCCTGAAGCTAAGCGCATCTATAGTAGCGCTCCGGCAGGCAAGTTCTGCAACCAACTGGGTGTACAGAATACCAACTACGAAACCCTCGATACCGACCGCGCGAACGGTTGTATCCGCGACATTGAGCACGCCTACACGAAGGACGGCGGTATGGCCATCCTCTTCGGCAACATCGCTCAGGACGGTTGCGTGGTGAAGACCGCAGGTGTGGACGAAAGCATCTGGAAGTTCGCAGGTCCGGCTGTTGTCTTCGACTCACAGGAAGACGCTTGCGAAGGTATCCTCGGCGGCAAAGTAAAAGCCGGCGATGTGGTGGTCATCACCCACGAAGGTCCGAAGGGTGGCCCAGGTATGCAGGAGATGCTCTACCCAACCTCATACATCAAGTCGATGCACCTTGGTAAGGAATGTGCCCTGATTACCGACGGACGTTTCAGCGGCGGTACCAGCGGACTGAGCATCGGACACATCTCGCCCGAAGCTGCCAACGGCGGCAACATCGGCAAGATCGTAGATGGCGACATCATCGAGATAGATATTCCGAACCGCTCCATCAACGTTCGCCTCAGCGACGAGGAACTGGCAGCACGCCCACAGCAGCCATTGCGCCGCAACCGCGTGGTCAGCAAGTCCCTGAGAGCCTACGCACAGAGTGTTAGTAGTGCTGATAAAGGTGGAGTGAGAATCATTGAATAAAAAAGACCCACCCCCTTACCCCTCCCTGGGAGTGAGGGGAGTGGTTTCCAATAATAAAAAGAATATGGAAAAGATAACAGGAGCAGAGGCGTTGATGCGTTCGTTGTTGAACGAAGGGGTGGAGACCTTGTTCGGATATCCGGGCGGTGCCATCATGCCTGTCTACGATGCTCTTTACGATTATACCGACCGACTGAACCACATCTTGGTTCGTCATGAGCAGGGTGCCGTTCATGCTGCACAAGGCTATGCACGTGTGTCGGGAAAGGTGGGATGTGCCATCGTGACCTCAGGTCCAGGTGCAACCAATACCATCACAGGTGTGGCTGATGCCATGATTGACTCAACGCCGATGGTAGTCATCTGCGGTCAGGTAGGTGTTGCCATGCTGGGTACCGATGCGTTCCAAGAGGTCGATGTGGTCAATGTGACCAACCCAATCTCGAAGTGGAGCTATCAGATTCGCCGTGCCGAAGATGTGGCGTGGGCCGTAAGCCGTGCGTTCTATATTGCCCGTACAGGCCGTCCAGGTCCAGTGGTGCTCGACTTTGCCAAGAACGCCCAGACGGGAATGGTAGAATACAAGCCCGAGAAGGTGGACTTCATCCGTAGCTATCAACCTATCCCTACGATGGACGAAAAGGCTATCGAGGAAGCTGCATACCTCATCAATCATGCTGACCGTCCATTGCTCTTGGCAGGACAGGGCATCGAGTTGGGTAACGCTCATCAGGAGTTGCTCAACCTCATCGAGAAAGCCGACATTCCTGTAGGCTGCACGCTCTTAGGACTTTCAGACCTGCCATCCGACCATCCGCTGAATGTGGGTATGCTGGGTATGCACGGAAACCTCGGACCGAACGTACAGACCAACCAATGCGACCTGCTGATTGCTGTCGGAATGCGATTCGATGACCGTGTGACGGGTAACCTCAATACCTATGCCAAGCAGGCGAAGGTCATCCATTTCGACATCGACCCCAGCGAAATCAATAAGAACGTGAAGGTGGACCTCGCTGTCCTCGGTGATTGCAAGCAGACCCTTGCAGCCGTGACGGAGAAGGTACACAAGATTAAGCATACTGCGTGGGTGGATTCGTTTAAACCCTACGCAAAGGAGGAATACGAGAAGGTGATCGACAAGGCCATCCATCCGAAGGAAGGACCGCTGTTGATGGCAGAAGTCATCCGCAAGGTGAGCGAGGCATCGAACAACGAAGCCATCCTCGTTACCGATGTGGGTCAGAATCAGATGTTCGGCTGCCGCTACTTCAAGTTCACGAAGAGTCATAGTGTGGTGACTTCGGGCGGATGTGGTACGATGGGTTTCGGACTTCCTGCAGCTATCGGAGCAACTTTTGGCGCTCCTGACCGTACTGTTTGCCTCTTCGTAGGCGACGGAGGTCTGCAGATGACTATTCAGGAACTGGGAACCATCATGGAGCAGAAGTCGCCTGTGAAGATTATCCTGCTCAACAATAACTTCTTGGGAAATGTACGTCAGTGGCAGGCGATGTTTTTCAATCATCGCTATTCATTCACTCCGATGGACAATCCCGACTTCGAACTCATCGCCAAGGCATACAATATCCCTGCTGCTACGGTGACTGAACGCGAGAAGTTGGATGCAGAGATTGAGAAGATGCTCACCACTGAGGGTCCGTACCTCTTGCAGTGTGGAGTGCTTGAAGAAGATAACATCCTGCCGATGACGCCTCCAGGTGCCAACGTGGACGAAATGATTTTGGAAATATGAAACAGAACGATTGTGATAAATGCGGAAAGTGCAAGGACAAGGCTGAGAAAGATCTGAGTCTCTGTGAACATCTCTATACCATCTTGATCTATTCGGAGAACGTGCCAGGTCTGCTCTCGCAGATATCAGCCATCTTCACGCGCCGACAAGTGAATATCGAAACCCTTAACGTATGTGCGTCGAGTACACCGGGAGTACATAAATACACAGTGGTTTGTTGCTGTACCGAGCCGATGGTCATCATGCTCACGAAGCAGATAGAGAAGCGTATCGACGTGTTGCAGGCTCGCTACTATACCGATGATGAAATCTTTATCAACGAAACATCGCTGCTGAAGATCGCTACTCCAATCATGCTCGAGGATGCCCGTGTGTCGGAGGCCATCCGTGAACACAATGCACGTATCATCGAGGTAAACCCTACGTATGCTACGGCGGAGAAGACAGGTTCGACCGAAGAGATTCTCTCACTCTACAATACCCTCAACGACATGGGTGCTGTGCTGCAGTTTGTCCGCTCAGGACGCATCTGCATTACAAAGAGCAAGGCAGAACACCTTGATGAGTTTATCGCTCGACGTGAGAAGGAGAAGGACTGTAATCACAAAAACTCTTAATAACGATATAACGTAATAACGACATAATTAAATTTAATATTATCTATGGCAAAAATGAATTTTGGCGGTGTTATCGAAGAAGTGATGACCCGCGAAGAGTTTCCATTGGAGAAAGCTCGTGAAGTATTGAAAGACGAAACAATCGCAGTAATCGGCTATGGCGTACAGGGACCTGGTCAGGCTTGTAACCTTCGTGACAACGGTTTCAACGTTATCGTAGGTCAGCGTCAGGGTAAGACATTTGAGAAGGCAAAGGCTGACGGATGGGTACCAGGTGAGACACTCTTCTCAATTGAAGAAGCTGCTACAAAAGGTACTATTGTGATGTGTCTGCTCTCTGATGCTGCAGTGATGTCAGTATGGCCAACCCTCAAGAACTGCTTGCAGCCAGGCAACGCATTGTATTTCTCACACGGATTCGCCATTACTTGGAACGACCGCACAGGTTGTGTTCCTCAAAAGGACATCGACGTTATCATGGTTGCTCCTAAGGGCTCAGGTACTTCACTCCGTACAATGTTCCTCGAAGGCCGTGGTCTGAACAGCTCATATGCTGTTTATCAGGATGCAACAGGAAAGGCTCTCGAGCGCACATTGGCTCTCGGTATCGGTATCGGTTCAGGTTATCTGTTTGAGACCACTTTCCAGCGCGAGGCTACATCTGACCTTACAGGTGAGCGTGGTTCACTGATGGGTGCTATCCAGGGATTGCTCCTTGCACAGTACGAAGTGCTCCGTGAGAACGGTCATTCTCCATCAGAGGCTTTCAACGAAACAGTTGAGGAACTCACTCAGTCACTCATGCCGCTGTTCGCACAGAAGGGTATGGACTGGATGTATGCAAACTGCTCTACTACTGCTCAGCGTGGTGCCCTCGACTGGTTCCCTCGCTTCCACGATGCCATCAAGCCAGTTGTTGAGAAGCTCTATGCAAGTGTGAAATGTGGTAACGAGGCTCAGATCAGTATCGATGCTAACTCAAAGCCAGACTACCGCGTAGGTCTCGAGAAGGAACTTGCTGCTCTCCACGATTCTGAGATGTGGCGTACAGCTGAGGTCGTTCGTCAGCTTCGTCCTGAGAACAACTGATAATAACAAATAAGGAGTTTCAACCGAAACTCCTTATTTGTTTTACTTAACTGATTTTAATTGATTTGCAATTGCCTTCATACCTGCAATCGAGGGATGTCCTCCCTTTTTGTCGATGTCGTGTAGCTCAACGAGTTTGACGTTATAATGTTTACAAATCTCGCGAACTGATTCGTTGACTTCGTTCTTCAGCTCGGAGTTGAGGATGAAGATGATTTGGGTGTTGAGATAGCGGTTGGTCATGTAGTGGAGCATGTAGGCCATAGCTGGGCGGAAGGAATAGAGTTCCTGTTTCGTCCAGTTTTCGTATTTATACTCGCCGATAGGGGAGTTGGCCCATGCGTCATTGGTACCACCGAAAATATAAATGATATCGGGGGCGCCGCCAAGATTGTCCATGCGGGCGATGAACGAGTTGTGCTTGACGTCTGCGCGGTTGTAGCCTGTGTTGCAGATGGTGGACCCCGAGAACGAGTTGTTCTTCAGCAGGCGCCAGCCTTTGGCTTTGATGAGCTGATGCCACCAAGTTTGGGTGACACTTGTGACATCGGTTTGCGTACGAGGCGTACCATCGAAATACCAAACATAGTTGGTGTCGGGCTCGAGGTAGTGTTCATACGTGCTATAAGAGTCTCCAAGTATGGAAACGGTCTTTACTTGAGCATTGGCGGTCAGACCAATGGCCATCATGAAAATGGCAATGAGGATTTGATTTGTTTTCATGCTATACTTTATATTATTATGCGTCGTCTTCTTCGGGGTCTTGGTTGAGATTGTCGTTGATAGGCTCTGTGTCGATGGTCTCTACAATCGAGGTGGCGATACTGCCGCTACGGTCGATGGCGATGCCAATGGAGTAGCTGATGTCGGATGTCTCGTCAGGGTCACCTACGACAGCGATGAAATAGAAGCGGTCATGCTTGTCCTGCTGCATGTAGTTGAAGTTGAAGCCTGCGAGGACAGAGCGTTTGTAATCGCCTGCAGGAATGAGATTGCTGAAAGATTCCTTGGTGAACGTGTGTTCAAACACCGTTTCCTGTCCACAGTGGATAAGCAGGAGTACTGCATTGTCGTGGTAGCGATAGCCCTCGGCTGTAGTAACTACAGGCAAGGAGGGATCGTTCTGAAAAGCAAATTCGTAGTTATACCTCGTGCCACTGACTTCTATGGTGCCATCAAGATTGTATTCCGTCATATCGTTGATAGCCGTTATCTTTGGGCCTGTTGCCACAATAGTATCAGGATTGTTCTTCTCGGTCTTGTTACCGACGCAGCTAGTGAAAGCTATTATTGCTACGGCAATGCTGATTATGATAGCTGTTTTTCTCATGTTTTGTATGATTTGTGACGCAAAGTTACAAATAATTATGAATTATGCATTACGAATTATGAATTATTTATTATCTTTGCATGTCTTTTAATTAATACCCATATGAAACGAACGATTTTATTTGCAACAATGCTTGCAGGTGTCCTGATGGCTCAGGCACAGATTCCTTATGTATATGATAAGGAGTATTCTGGAAAAGAGTTTAAAATGAAGCCAGTCGTAAAACCAGAAGAGTTACCTTTGATTGAGAAACTACCCGACCCGTTCAAGTTCCAGAACGGAAAGCGTTCTACCGACTTCAAGGACTGGGAACAGCATCGCTATGAGATTTCTCAACTGTTCCAGCAGTACGAGATAGGTATGCGTCCTGTATTGGAAGCAGGCAACCTGAAGGCGGTGATTGAAGATCAGGCTCCAGCTCCAGCCGGTGGCAATCGTCCTGGTGGCTTTGGAGGTTTTGGTGGCGGCTTCGGCGGCTTTGGAGGTTTTGGTGGCGGTGCTCCCGACGAAACCATTGGTGAACGCAAGCAACTGAAGGTGACCGTGAAGCACAATGGTCAGGAATTGCTGCTGACAGCTCAGATTCAATATCCGAAGGAGGCAAAATATCCTTGCCCTGCATTACTTGGTGTATCTAATACATTACCTACCCGTTTCTTCACCGGTCGTGGATGTGCTATCGTGAACATCGATGTGTTTGCTGTTACTCAGCACACACAGAAGCGTGGCACGGAACCCATCAACAAATTGTATCCTGAACTTGAGGCTAACGGCTCTTATTGCTTCTGGGGTTGGTGCGTATCACGCATCATCGATGGTTTGCAGCAGTTAGGCCCAAGCAAATCTAAGATTGATACTAAGCACTTGGCTATCTCTGGATGTTCATGGGCAGGTAAATGTGCATTGTATTGTGGAGCTTTCGATGAGCGTATCGCTTTGGTTATTGCTCATGAGCCAGGAGGTGGAGGTGTCGCATCATGGCGTTATAGCGAGACTTTGGGTAACGTGGAGCGTAGTTTCAATACGAATGATTCTTGGTTCTTTGCTAACATCAAGACTGACTACGCTAATGAGAAGATAGCTCGTATGCCAGTAGACCATCATGAACTTGCAGCGATGGTTTGTCCTCGTGCATTGCTTTACTTCGGTAATACCGATTACGAGTGGCTTGCCGATGAAAGTGGATATGTCAGCATCAATGCAGCCAAGGAAGTATGGAAGACATTCGGCATAGCTGACCGTGTAGGTTATAGCATCAGCGGCGGACATGGCCACTGCCAGCTCCCTGAGGCAGAATATCCTTATCTTGAGGCATTCATCGATCGATTCTTGCTCGATAAGCATGATGTCAAGACTGAGATAGCCAACGCTCCGAAGTTTAAGGATGTCGATTGGAAGTCTTGGATAGCAGACTGGAAATAATTCTTATTGTTGAACGGCACGTTCCGGTGGGCCCGGGCGTGCCTTTTTTTATGTTTTCATCATGAAAAACTTTTGGTTGCTTCTTTTCGCTGTTGCTTTCGCGCTCACTTCGTGCGAGAACAATCATGTCGACCCCGACTGGACACAGACTATCGACTCGGCGTCAATTGTCATTCCGCCTCCAGTGGCGCGTGAATTGTTTGTCTCAGTGACCGTAGACCTCGATCTGACGATTGACCGCGTGAACACCGGTGTCAATATGACTCCGATTAGTCCGACTTTGCATGAAGGAGATCGTGTTTACATCTTTGCCATCCCGAAATCGGATCCTATCTATCGCATGACTGGCTATCTCACGATGGTTTCTGGTACGCTCGCGTCCAATATGCGTAGTGCGCAGTTTGCCGGCTCCTTATATATTTATAAAGGAGGCCAGCCGTCGCCCGACATGCCGTTCCACTCGGATAACTATCTCGACGAATGTCGTGCAGAACTTCATATTGTCCCTGCGAGTATGAAAGACGGCTTTTTCCTCACCTCTGCTTCAAATATCTATTCCTATAATTTGGGTATGAGCTTTATGCAAGGCAGTGGTTGTGTTGAGCGGCTTATTGACCAGGCATTGCCGATTCGTAGTGAAACATACGATGCGCAGTCGCGACGATTTAGCGCGTTCTATTCTTCGCCAATCCTTCGTTTAGAGGTAAAAGGCCTGCCTTATGGCGAGTATTCTGTTACGTTGGGTACGACACGCGAGGATATTGAAACGGCAACCGTTACTTATGCTCAGGTTTGCAATCTTGGCAATAGTTGCACATACATGCAGCGATTGTCCGTATCCAGAACTGGTGATGCTGTGTTTGCTGTGTCTTACCCATCATCGCGAAACACTGAGCATATCCTTCTTGGCATTCAAGGACTAGCACCCAATCCGGAATTTGGCTTTTATGTGGGGCTTACGCAACTCAAAAACAATGCAAACTACATCGTTTCAGTTGATTCCCGCATCGATTAAAATAGGGTAGTGTAATACAAAAAAATAGGGCCAATACCCTATTTTTTTTGCTTTGCTCGGAACTCATCCAATTGCTTGAAACAATGGCGGTCAATAATTTCTTCTAACTTACGGTCGTGATTGTGACGAATCGTGCAACTTTTACCTCCGAATTCCATTAATTCTCCATTCTCTGCCGTGTATGGGTTCCATGCTGGAATTCCTTCGCAATTAGGATTGCCGTCATGAGCAAAAGATGCCCAAGAAGATGACATCAAATCTGCCCAACGTTTGTTTTCCGCTACACATTCCGTAGACAATTGGTTTTCGTAATGATGTAATACGTCAAAACAATATTTCAATTCGGCACCGTGCACACTTCCTTTTGGCCGATTTGCAGTATCTTTCTCAGTTACGGTAAACATATAGACGTATGTGTTGGCAGCACGTTTTCCACCGATGGCATCTGCTGTGATGATGGTCTTGGGCCGGAACAGCCAGTCGATGCAAAGCCAGTCTTGAGGTGTACTTTCTGGATAGACTTTCTTAAATGTCTTGATGTAAGTCTCTGTCTCGTCTTCGAACGTGCGTTGTAACTCAGTGCTGGCATTCTCCATTGTGATTTCTTGCCCATAGCGAACACGTTGCAATTCGTTAAATGTCGTACCAATCATAATTGGAATATTGTCGCTGAAACTCGGGAAAGCTGGTTGGAACGGCTGCTGGACCATGTCAACATCATCGGGGGTGGGACCGAAACCCCACATCATCGGAGTGCCAGGCCGACGTGTCCCAATGCTTGCTGCCATCGCACGCTGACCAGCGGCATATAGGTCTGCATACGGCACGTCCTTGATTTTATCAACATCTTTCTTTGCGATTCCAAGCTCCCGAAGTACAGCCTCTCCCAGTTCTTCTGTCATCAGTTTCGTATTTACGTTCAGGATTGTTCCGCTCATGATGATTGCCTTATGGAAAAGTCCGCGTGCTGGTGGCATGCACAGCAATGTGCCGACTTTTCCTCCTCCACCTGATTCTCCGAAGATAGTCACGTTGCCGGGGTCGCCACCAAAATTACGTATGTTGTCACGCACCCATTGTAGAGCCTGAACGATGTCAAGCATGCCCGCATTGCCCGAATGACGATATCGCGGACCGCATGTCGAAAGATCCAAGAAACCGAGAATGTTTAAACGATGATTGACGCTCACCACTACGACGTCTTTCTTGGCAAGACACATGCCTGGGTCCCATGCACTTGTACCACTGTCGAAACCACCGCCATGAAGCCACACCATTACTGGCTTGAGTTTCGGAGCCACATATGTATCCCCCTTCCGCTGACGTTCATTAGGAGTTGTCCACACATTCAGCACGCAGCATTGTTCGCTCATCTCGTTCTCGTTCGTCGAATTCCTGCCCCCTTGCATTGCCTGTGGTCCCCAATGGTCACATACCTTAATTCCTGTCCAACTCTTGACAGGCTGAGGCGGCATGAACCGTTCGACTGTCGCATAGGGAATGCCGAGGAAAGCCTGCGTCCCCTCTTGGATAATGCCCTGCACCTGTCCTGCTCGTGTTCTTACTATCGGTTTGTCACTTGTTTGTGCCCAACTGAGCATGGTTGCGGTTATCATGACCGCGAAAACAATTCGTCTCATAATGATTTGCTAAGGATTTCACCGCAAAGGTACAAAATAATTCATAATTCATAATCGATAATTCATAATTATTTACTAACTTTGCAGTAATTTTAGTGGGAATAGTATATGGGAAAAGGGAAATTAGCAAAATTTGCCGATATGGCAGCCAATCCACTAGTGGTTGAATGCCCATATTGGCAGCTACAAAAAGATGGATTTGACTTGAAAGGCCGATGGGGGAGTGATTTCTTCCATAACCAGAATCCTATTGTGCTTGAACTTGGCTGTGGTCGCGGAGAGTACACGGTAGGTCTTGCTCATGTATATTCCGACCATAATTTCATTGGAGTTGACATCAAAGGTTCTCGTATGTGGCACGGAGCCCAGCAGGCTCAGGCAGAAGGACTGACCAATGTCGCTTTTCTCCGTACCAACATCGAATTCATTCACGAGATGTTTGCTCCCGACGAAGTGAGTGAACTATGGCTTACCTTCAGTGATCCACAGATGAAGAAACCTACCAAGCGGCTTACATCCACTTACTTCATGGAGCGCTACCGCCGATTCCTTATTGACAGAGGAGTCATCCATCTCAAGTCAGACTCGAACTTTATGGCTACCTATACCCGGTTGATGGCCGAGGCAAATGGCTTTCCCATCGAAACCTTCACTGACGACCTTTATGCCAACCATGAGTTTGAGGATATCCCACTCACCACCATTCGCACCTACTATGAGCAGATGTGGCTTGAACGTGGCCTATCTATCAAATACATCCGATTCCGCCTTCCTCATGAAGGCGCGCTGGCAGAGCCAGATGTTGAAATTCCAATCGATGAATACCGCTCATACAATCATGAAGTAAGAACTACTGTCAAAACTCGCAAATAACTTATGTTATGACCCTATATCCAAAACTGATTATTGACGCACTTTCAACTGTGCGTTATCCTGGCAACGGTCGCAATCTTGTCGAGGCCGAAATGGTAGAGGATGACCTCCGTATCGATGGCATGAATGTTTCGTTCTCTCTTATTTTCCCAAAAGACCCCGACCCGTTTAGCAAGTCTGTGCTTAAAGCTGCAGAGACAGCCATTCATACTTTTGTCAGTCCTGAAGTCAATGTTGAAATTCATGCCAAGTTCATTGCTTTGCAACCGCAAGTGGCAGACGATCTGCCAGTTCTCCCGGGAGTGAAGAATATCATTGCGGTATCCTCTGGTAAGGGAGGGGTGGGTAAGTCTACTGTTGCTGCCAACCTCGCCATCGGTCTAGCTAAGCTTGGTCAGCATGTTGGTCTGCTCGATACTGACATCTTTGGTCCCTCTATGCCTAAGATGTTCCAAGTGGAAGGTGCTCGTCCATATGCTGTTAACATCGATGGACATGACCTCATTGAACCCATCGAACAATATGGCGTAAAACTTCTCTCTATTGGTTTTTTCGTTAATCCAGAACAAGCTACGCTCTGGCGGGGTGGTATGGCATGCAATGCTCTTAAGCAGCTTATCACAGAAGCTAACTGGGGCGAACTTGACTACCTTATCCTTGATACACCGCCTGGTACCAGCGACATTCATCTCTCTCTCATCCAACTACTTAAGATTACTGGAGCCGTCATTGTCAGTACTCCACAACAAGTTGCACTTGCTGATGCTCGAAAAGGAATCAATATGTACATGAATGAGAAAGTGAATGTACCGATTCTGGGATTGGTAGAGAACATGGCATGGTTCACTCCTGCCGAACTTCCTGAAAACCGTTACTATATCTTTGGACGAGAAGGCTGTAAACAACTTGCAGAAGAACTAAATGTGCCACTTCTCGCTCAGATTCCGTTGGTGCAAAGCATCTGCGAGAATGCAGATGCTGGAGTACCGCCAGTTCTCCAACCTGCTACCCCCGAAGGAGTTGCCTTCATGTCACTCGCAGCCAAAGTGGTGACAGCAGTAGATAAAATACATATTTAAACAGAAAAGGGTATGGGGTATTCTAAGGCAGACAGAAGAGCCGTAATAGCGCTTGCCATCATTGCGTGCTGCATCATTGCCGGCATCGTTTTGTTTGGCCAACGGAAACAGCCGCTAGTTTCTGTACCTTTACTACCACAGACAATTATTAAAGCCTTGAACTCTCCTAGGACTTATGAGTCTCATCAGTCCTCTGGCCCCCATAGGTCCTATAAGTCTCATCATTCCAATAGGTCGTATAGTTCGTATAGCTCTAATCAAGAGCACTCGACTTATGATAATCCTAAACCTGTTCACTCCTCAAAGTTCTCAGAACTTACGACAATTGACCTCAACACTGCAGACACCATACTCCTCCAACGTATCCCAGGTATTGGTCAGAATATTGCCCGATGGATTGTTCAGCGTCGCGAACGACTTGGTGGTTTTTACACCGTAGAGCAAATCCTCGAAGTACGATACGTAGAACCATCGATGCTAAAATGGTTTACTGTCGATACTACTCAAATTCGTCATTTCCGGATTAGCGATATGTCGTTTGCAGAGATGTCTCGTCATCCATACATTGGCTACGACAAGGCAAAAGCAATCAGCAATTTTCAAAGGCTCTATGGTCCTATTACCGACATGGAGCAGCTACGTGCTACCACTATCTTTACTGACGAGGAGCTGGAAAAGTTGCAGAATTACATTTTTTAAGTAATTCTTTCCTATGTTTGCTTTCTTTTTTGTAACTTTGCATCCGTTTAATAGATATTATGAGTTTATTCAATAAAAATCCTAGGAATTGGCATCCGTTAAAGGGGCAGCCTTTGACGGAGATGGACAAGCGTATTCTTTGGTTCCAAAATAAAGGGAAATTATGCCCTACCCGCGAACTTATCAAAACACCAGAGCAAATTGAGGGAATTCGTTGTGCTGGCAAACTGAACACTGCGCTACTTGATCATGTGACGGAGAAGATTCGCGAAGGAATGACAACAGCAGAGATCGACCGTATCGTTTACGATTTCACGACTGCCCATGGAGGAATTCCTGCTCCACTCAACTACGAGGGGTTTCCCAAGAGCGTATGTGTGTCAAAAAACGATGTAGTGTGTCATGGTATTCCGAGTGAGGAAGAAGTATTGGAAGAGGGTGACATAGTGAACGTGGATGTGACAACTATCCTTAACGGATATTTCGCTGATGCAAGCCGTATGTTTATCATTGGTAAAACTTCTACAGAGCGTGAGCGTCTTGTTCGGGTAGCAAAGGAATGTCTCGATATTGGAGCCGAAGTTTGCAAACCATATACTTTCGTTGGCGATATGGGCAACGCTATTGCGAAATATGCTCATAAAAATGGTTATACCATCGTCCGTGACCTCTGTGGTCATGGTGTGGGTAATGCCTTCCACGAAGATCCCGACATTGAGCATTACGGTAAAAAGGGTAGTGGTATGTTGCTTGTTCCAGGCATGGTGTTTACTATTGAGCCAATGGTTAATGCAGGAGATTGGGAAGTTGTGGTAGACGAGGAAGACGGTTGGACTGTCTATACAGAGGACTATAGTGATTCGGCTCAGTGGGAGCATACTTTTCTGATGACGGATGAGGGGCTGGAAGTGATCACATATTAATGGTTTCTATAGGATCAGTTGCTATAGTACCTTATAATATTAATAGTATATGAACCAAGATCAGAAGGACATCATTATTCTAGCAATTGAGTCGTCGTGCGATGATACATCGGCTGCAGTGCTGCGCAATGGCATTTTGCTGTCGAACGTGACTGCCAGCCAGGCCGTACATGAACAGTATGGTGGCGTGGTACCTGAGTTGGCGAGCCGTGCTCATGAACAGAACATCGTACCGGTCGTGGATGCAGCCTTAAAGCGGGCTAGTGTGGAGAAGGAGCAACTTTCTTCTATTGCTTTCACACGTGGTCCTGGGTTGATGGGTAGTTTACTGGTAGGCGTAAACTTTGCTAAAGGATTAGCGCTTGCATTGGGTATTCCGTTGGTCGAGGTAAACCATCTGCAAGGACATGTCCTCGCACATTTCATTAAGGAGCAGGGCAACGAGGTAACTCCGCCATTTCCTTTCTTGTGTCTGTTGGTCAGTGGTGGTAATAGCCAGATTGTGAAGGTGAAGGCTTACAATGATATGGAAATCATGGGCCAAACCATCGATGACGCTGCCGGCGAAGCTATCGACAAGTGTTCGAAGGTAATGGGGTTGGGGTATCCAGGCGGACCGATTATCGATCGTTTGGCTCGTCAGGGAAATCCTGATGCTTATCAGTTTGCTAAACCCAATATTCCTGGTTTCGATTATAGTTTTTCAGGATTGAAGACTTCATTTCTTTATTCCTTGCGTGATTGGTTGAAAGATGATCCAGATTTTATTGAGCATCATAAGGAGGATCTTGCGGCTTCATTGGAGAAGACCATCGTTGACATTTTGATGAAGAAGCTACGGATGGCGGTGAAGGAAACGGGTATTACTCATGTAGCGGTTGCCGGTGGTGTGAGTGCAAACAACGGTTTGCGAAATGCTTTTCATGACCATGCGCAGCGCTATGGTTGGACAATTTATATTCCCAAATTCAGTTATACAACCGACAATGCAGCGATGATTGGCATCGCCGGTTATTTTAAATACCAAGACCATGAGTTCTGTGATATCAATGCACCAGCATTTGCTCGCATCGGGTAAATCGCTATGTACAGCCGAGAGCTGTACAGGAGGCCGCATCGCCGCCCTCATTACAAGTATGCCAGGCAGTTCAGACTATTTCCGCGGTGGTATCGTTTCATATCAGACCGAAATTAAGGAGTCGGTGTTGAAAGTGGACGCTACTATTATAGAGAAATATGGTGTGGTAAGCCGTGAGACTGCTGACGCAATGCGGACTTGTGCCTGTAAGGTTTGCGATGCCGATTATGCCATTGCCATCACTGGCTATGCAGGCCCGACTGGTGGAACGGAGACCGATCCTGTTGGCACGGTTTATATTTCTGTCGGTACAGCCGAACAGGGTATCACTAAGCGTGTTGTAAGTCAATTCTCTGAACGTACAGCAATTCAGGATGATGTGGCGCAACAGGCCATAGATTTGTTTAATAAGTTCTTAGACGTTGAGTTATGAAAGAAGTCAGGTTCTTCTATACGCCCGAACCACAAACAGGTAAACTACCTGATGATGAGGCAGCTCATGCTGTTCGTGTGCTTCGCATGACGGAGGGTGACGAGTTGTTTCTGATGGATGGCTGTGGAACGTTTTTCCGTGCCGAGATTACTGAGGCAACGAAGTCTGGATGTAGCTACCGCATTGTGGAAACAATGCCGCAGCCACGTCAATGGAAAGCGCATCTTCATTTGGCGATGGGCGCAACAAAGAACATGGACCGCATAGAATGGTTTGCCGAGAAGGCAACAGAGATTGGGTTTGATGAACTTACCTTCCTCGATTGCAGGTTCTCAGAGCGCAGGGTGGTGAAGAATGAACGTATTGAGAAAATTATGATTTCTGCGATGAAGCAGAGCCGTAAGGCGGAGTTGCCGAAGTTGAATTCGATGATGCCATTTGCCGAATTCATCAGGCAATCATTTACAGGTGGTAAGTACATTTGTCATTGCTATGATGAGAGGTTACCACTGCTTCGTGATTGTTTGCAGATGGGTGAAGATGCTGTGGTGCTGATTGGACCAGAGGGCGATTTTTGCATTGAAGAGGTACGAGAAGCAGAAGCGTTAGGATTTCAGTCGGTAAGTTTAGGAAAGAGCAGGCTCAGGACGGAAACCGCTGCATTGGTTGCTGTTCATCTCATGCAATTGGCTAGTGACGAGCGATAGGATACTATTGCTATGTGATAAGAAATAAATAAGGAGTATTATGCATACAAGAGAAGAGAAATTAGAGGCTTTCGGGCGTTTACTCGACGTGATGGATACTTTGCGTGAGAAATGTCCATGGGATAGGAAACAGACAAATCAGAGCTTGCGGCCGAACACAATTGAAGAGACATATGAGTTGTGCGAAGCGCTACTCAATGAAGATAACGCCAATATTTGTAAGGAGTTGGGCGACGTGTTGTTACACATCGTGTTTTATGCAAAAATTGGCAGCGAGAAGGGCGAGTTTGATATTGCTGATGTCTGCAATAAACTCTGTGACAAACTAATCTTCCGCCATCCGCATGTTTATGGAGAGGTAAAGGTTGACGGAACTGAGCAGGTGTTACAGAACTGGGAGCAGCTGAAAACAAAGGAAAAAGATGGTAATAAGACTGTATTAAGTGGGGTGCCAGCAGCACTACCTTCGGTTATTAAGGCAGAGCGTATTCAGGAAAAGGCAAGTAACGTAGGATTTGACTGGCACAACCGCGAGGATGTATGGCCAAAAGTAAAGGAAGAAATTGCGGAGTTTGAGGCCGAGGTGGCGAGCATGGATCGGGATAAGGCCACACGTGAGTTCGGTGATATTATGTTTGCGCTTATCAATGCTGCACGACTCTATCACATTACTCCCGATACGGCACTTGAATTGACGAACCAGAAGTTTATCAGCCGTTTCAACTATGTGGAGCAACAGGCTAAGGAGCAGGGTAGAGACCTTAAGGACCTGACGCTCGAGGAGATGGACCGATTTTGGGAGGAAGCGAAGAAACACTAAAAAAAGGCTGAAAACCATGCTTGGGATTCAGCCTAATTTTATATTGTACCCCAAAAAAATCTTTACAAATTATTTGGAAAAAGAGAGTTTTTTTTGTATCTTTGCGGTGAAATTACGCGTACTATTCCCATTCCACTATTATAAGTTCGAGGGTAGACAGCTAAAGGCAGACGGTCGTCCGCCTTTAGCCGTCCGACTGGATGGCTATAGTCATCCGACCGGATGACTATAGGCAACTCCCCTTTTCAGCCGACTCATTCTCCCGATTGAGTCGGTTGCTTTCCCTTTTTGAATTAGCTGCCGATTCTCAACTATTTAGCGGACACCAATAATAAATAAACAGCAATCCTGAGAGCCACAAATAAAAGGCGCTGTAGAAATTACCCTTAAGAGAAAAAATTGTTCCCATTAAGGGTTGCAAAAATTCTCATTAATGGTAACATGTGATTTCGGTTAATAACAAAATGACGCCTTACCTTTATGGCAGGTAGGGCGTCATGAGTTCTTTTAGTTGTTGCCATTCCAGCAGGAACCCATCGTGGCCATAGAGCGATGTGATTTCATGGTATTCTGCATTAGGGATGAATTGTGCCCATTGCTCCATTTCCTTTGGGGGAAAGAGTAGGTCGGTGCTGATGCTGATAACCATGCTATGCGCCCTGATGCTGCCAAGGGCTTTTTCTATGCCGCCTCGGAATCGGCCTACATTATGGCTTTCTGCCGATTTTACTACGCTGTAGTAGGAATAGGCATCGAAACGTTTGACAAGTTTTTCGCCTTGGTATTGTTCGTATGATTCTACGCGCTCGGGAAAGATGCTGTCTTCGTTGCGTTCTGATTGTGTGAGGACGAAGCTGTCATATGTGCGGTAGGTGATGAGTCCTTGTGCACGGGCGCATTTCAGTCCAGTACGTCCGCCTTTTAGCGAGCGTTCGGCTAAAAATGTAGGGTCGGCTTCGAGGGTCATGCGTTGGGCCGCAAGAGTGGCACCGCACCATGCATTCATACGGGCGCATGTGGCGATGTAGACGGCGTTACGGATTCTTTTCGGCTCCATGATGCTCCATTCCAAAGCTTGAAAGCCTCCGATACTGGCACCGATGAGCAGATCGATGGTTTGGATGCCGAGATGGCGGCGCACAAGGATAGTTGCATTGATGATGTCACGTACAGTTACAGGAGGAAACGATAGCATATAAGGCTTGCGTGTGCGTGGGTTGATGGATGAAGGACCGCTTGAACCGTAGCAAGAGCCAAGCATATTGACACAACAGACGAAATACTTGTCTGTATTAATGGCACAGCCTGGACCTACTAGGTCGGGCCACCATTCCTCAGCGTCACTGTTTGCTGTAAGTGCGTGACATATCCAGACCACCTTCTTCTCTGGCGTGTATTCGCCCGAGGTGTGGTAGCAAATATCAATCTCCGGCACTTCGCCGCCTGCTTCGAATCGGAAGGGGGTCGCAACGTGTAAGTTTTTCCTAATCATGCATTCATTCCTTTTTTTAGAGCTGCAAAGTTAATCATTTTTTTCGGATTGACCATCATTTTAGACGGAAATGTTATCGTGGAAGCTGCTAAAGTAATATAAAACACAATTGACGTTTGTGTATCATTCTTTCATTTTTTTTCTTACTAACTCCATAAACTCATAATTCTTTAGTCCCCACCCCGGCTCGGCGAGGAGGGATGGAGGTGACTGGCTGACGAACCTTTCGAAGACCAAATCCTGGCGTGAGCGGCGTACAAAACGGACAACGAGGTCGGCATACTCGTCGGCTGTAAAGCGGATGAAGTCTTTTGGACACTCACGGTATTCCTCTGCCATGCGTGTGCCGCGAATAAGCTGCAATTGATGTAGTTTGAGAGTCGAAAGGGGGAGGGCAGAGAGAATGTCGGCCTCATGCAGCATATCTTCTTTCGATTCGCCGGGCAAACCCATAATGATGTGTCCACCTACACGGATGCTGCGTTCAGCTGTGGCAATAATGGCCTGGCGTGTGCATGAAAAGTCGTGACCACGATTGATGCGATGGAGCGTGCGATTGTACACGCTTTCTATTCCGTATTCTATAATGAGAAACGTACGTTGATTCAACTCCTCGAGATAATCGAGGAGTGAAGGGGGCATGCAGTCGGGGCGCGTTCCGATAACCAGCCCCACGACGCTGTCGACCGCCAAAGCTTCCTCGTAACGTTGGCGTAATGTCGGGAGGTCGGCATACGTATTGGTATATGCTTGGAAGTAGGCGAGATACTTCATCTTGGGATACTTCCTGTCAAAAAAGGCTTTCCCTTCCTCCAACTGCTGCCGAATCGACTTCTCTGTTTGGCAGTACTCGGGATTAAACGTTTGGTTGTTACAATATGTGCAGCCGCCTGTTCCGACCCGTCCGTCGCGATTGGGACAAGTGAATCCTGCGTTGATGCTGATTTTCTGAGCTTTGCAACCTAACTGGCTAGTGAGCCATTGGCCTAATTCAATCATAATTAATAATTGTGGTGCAAATTTAAGAAAAAATAATCATTATTCCGCATTCACATGCATCAATTTCATTTTTTTTTAGTAATTTTGCGACATGAAAATGATAGATTGTTTCATTCCCTATAATGATGAGGAAACTGTGCGCCGAAACGTGGCGCAATTTCGGACATCAAAGCAAGTAAATCAAGTGTTTTTGTTGGCACGCGATGCAACGCTGCCACAAGTCGAGGGTTGTAGCATGCTATTTATCGACACGCTCGAAAGTTCTGCTACTTTGCGTCAAATGGCACTTGTAGCCAAAGCTGATTATGTTGCCATTTATAGTAAATATTCGCCCTTAACCATAGGATATGGTGCTATCGATCGTGTGCTTACAATAGCGGAGACGATGGATGCTGGTATGTTATATAGCGATCATTATGCAGTGAAAGAAGGCGAACTGACCAAGGCACCTGTCATCGCATACCAGAAAGGTAGTTTACGCAATGATTTCGACTTCGGTTCGCTCCGATTTGTCCGTACAGAGCACTTGAAGGCCTGCGCCAACATGTATATCAATAATCAGTGGAAAGCAGCCGCATTGTACGAACTCACTCTCTTTGTCAGCCGCCAGACCACACCTATCTATTATATTAATGAATATCTCTACACCGAGGACGAGACTGATTTGCGCAAGAGTGGAGAGCGACAGTTTGACTATGTCGATCCGCGCAACAGAGACGTACAAATCGAAATGGAGCAAGTTTGTACAGAGCACTTGAAACAAATCGATGCTTATGTATCGCCCGACGATGTGACAGACATTTCATTTGGTGGTAGTTCGTTTCCCGTGGAAGCTTCAGTCATTATCCCGGTGAAGAACAGAAAGAAAACGATTGAGGACGCCATCATGTCGGCGATGTCACAAAAGACTCGATTTAGTTACAATATTATTGTAGTCGATAATCACTCGACTGACGGAACGACTGAAATTATCACACGGCTTGCCAACTACGATTCTCGCGTTGTCCACATTATTCCTGAGCGTAACGATCTGGGCATTGGTGGTTGCTGGAATATGGCTATTCAAGACTCTCGCTGTGGACGCTTTGCTATCCAACTTGATTCAGATGACCTCTATTCCAGAGAGTCAACCCTTCAAATGGTTGTAGATAAGTTCTATGAAGAGCATTGTGCTATGGTTATCGGCTCATACCGCATGTGCGACTTTAATCTTCGTACCCTTCCGCCTGGTGTCATAGATCATAAAGAATGGACAGACGAGAATGGACGCAACAATGCTCTTCGCATCAATGGTCTTGGTGCACCCCGTGCTTTCTATACTCCATTGCTTCGACAAATAGGAGTCCCTAATACCAGCTACGGCGAAGATTATGCTCTTGGCCTTGCTTTTTCTCGACAATATTGCATCGGACGCATCTTCGATGTTGTTTATCTTTGCCGCCGATGGGAAGGTAATTCTGATGCAGCTCTTTCTCCAGAACGTGTCAACCAGAATAATTACTACAAAGATCAATTACGTACCATTGAACTTACAGCCCGCCAACATCTAAACCGATTCTGGAATGTAAGGGCGACTCAACAAGATGTTGATGCATTCTTCGAAAATCAGCTAGCACTATGGCCGGAAGTTGGCGAACGCTATCGAAACCTTGCAGTTCAAACTAAAAACTTTGCTATCGGAGGCAAAACACTGATAGTTCAGCATAATCCCACGAGGATGGTTTCGACAGGAGCAAAGATTGACAAAGAGACAATTCGTAATCGACAGTGCTTCCTTTGCGACATGAATCGACCCACTGTTCAGTACGGCATTGCTTTAAATCATCGATTCCAGATGCTCATCAATCCTTTCCCGATTCTTCGCCGTCATTTTACCATCCCATTGAGAAAGCATACTGCCCAGCAGATATTACCCTACTACGGCGATATGCTCGACTTTGCAGAGCGTCTTGACCGCATGTTTATTTTCTATAATGGCCCTCTTTGTGGTGCATCGGCTCCCGATCACATGCATTTTCAAGCAGGCCCGAAAGAACAACTCCCGACAAACTGCCTTAGCAGGCATTTCGAGATTCGCGCCAAAACCAAGGACGAAATGATAGCTCGTTTCCGCCAGGTTTATGAAAAACTTCCCATCATCTCCGATGAAATTGAACCTCGCATGAATATACTGACTTGGAAAGAAGACGTTGAGTTTGTTTCTATCGTGATTCCTCGTACGAAACATCGTCCAGATTGTTATGAGGCGGAAGGTGAAATGCAAATGATGATTAGTCCTGGTGCGCTCGATATGGCAGGATTGATAATTGTCCCCAGAACTGAGGATTTCAATCGCATCACTTCAGAGCAAGCAGAATGTATCATTAAAGAGTGTGGCGCATGAACGAGCCTGAAGTCAAAGTCGGCATCGTAAATGCCAGTAAGATTCGCCTTACACTCAATGGAATTTATTGCGCGAAAGGCGAGAATGTAGAAGGACTACAAGTTGTAGAGTATGACGAAGGTGGTATTCTATGGAATGGGAATATCTACCAATGTCTTACTTTTGAACCGATAGCCAATGATGCGTCTTTCTCCCTTTTTGAAGTAACAATTGGCAAAGAGTTTCACTGGGAGCGTAAGGAGACACAGACCTTTCGTGGAAAACTACATTTTATTGTTGCGGAAGGTCAACTGTGTGCTATTAACATTTTGCCTGTCGAAGAGTATCTCGAAAGTGTCATCTCTTCAGAGATGAAAGCAACTGCCTCGCTTGAATTTCTCAAAGCGCATGCCGTCATCTCACGCAGCTGGCTCATGGCTCAAATCGAGAAGCATCAACAAATTGAACAAGCTTCACACGATGCTTTCTTCTCCTATCACAAGACTGACGAGGAACTTATCCGCTGGTACGACCGTGAGGATCATACGCTTTTTGACGTCTGTGCAGACGATCACTGTCAACGCTATCAAGGCATTACAAAGGCCACGAGCGAACAGGTACATCAAGCCGTCGAAGCAACGCGCGGTATTGTGCTCTATTACCAAGGGGAAATATGCGACGCACGTTTCTCAAAATGTTGTGGCGGCGTATCGGAAGAGTTCGGTACCTGTTGGGAGAACGTCAACAAACCCTATCTGCAAGCATTGCATGATGGAACAGACGAACATAAAATGCCAGATCTCACAGTCGAGGAAAACGCTCGCAAATGGATTCTATCATCTCCTGATGCATTCTGTAATACGCAAAGTAAAAGTGTCTTGTCGCAGATACTGAATAATTATGATCAGGAAACCGACAATTTCTATCGGTGGGTGGTTCAGTACACGCAAGAAGAGCTGAGCCAACTCGTTGCACATAATCTCAAGGAGGATTTGGGCGAAGTTCTCGATCTCATTCCGCTTGCCCGAGGAAAATCCGGACGAATCTATCGTCTGCAGATTGTCGGAACAAAGAAGAGTTTCGTAGTCGGAAAGGAATTGGAGATACGTCGCATCTTGTCTCATTCGCATCTCTTTTCATCGGCTTTTGTGGTTGATAAGAACTACGATCGATTTATCATTCATGGAGCAGGGTGGGGACATGGTGTCGGGCTTTGTCAGATAGGTGCAGCCGTGATGGGAGAACAGGGGTATAGCTACAAACAGATACTTCAGCACTACTATCCCGGTTCGTATCTCGCAAGTTCGTTATTGAATAATTAAAGAAACCTTTTGAGTAAAAATATAGAAAACAATATGATAAAGAATCATTTCGTTAGACCTTGGGCGTGGGTACCTACACTCTATTTAGGTGAGTCACTTCCGTTTTCTGCTGTGATGCTGATATCAGTCATCATGTTCAAAGATTTTGGTTTGACCGATGGCCAGATTACAGTCTATACTGGTTGGCTTGGATTACCATGGGTAATCAAACCGCTTTGGAGTCCTTTCGTCGATAACTTCAAGACCAAACGTTGGTGGATACTTTCAATGCAGTTCTTGATGGGACTCGCCCTTGCTGCTGTTGCCTTTACTATTCCAACAGCTTATTGGTTACAATGTTCGTTAGCCATTTTTATGTTGATTGCATTTGCGAGTGCAACCCATGATGTGTCAGCAGATGGATTCTATATCATCGGACTGAATAATCGTGAACAAGAACTCTATGTGGGTGTACGTAATACTTTCTACCGTATTGGCATGATGTTGGGTCAAGGTGGTATGGTAACTCTTCAGGCCGTCATAGCGCTTAGTCTTACAAGTAGTGTTCATGATGACAATTCGCAAAATGGCTTGGCTTGGGCCATCATTTTTGTTATCATGGCGCTGTTGATGTTGGCTTTGGGTTTATTCCATAGTATCGCCCTTCCAAAGGTGGAACAACCTCTTCATGATAGGTTTGTGTTAAAAACTCAATTAGTTGAGTTCTGGAATACACTTAAAGTTTTTGCACGCAAACCTCATATTATTACAGCCTTGTTATTTATCCTGTTGTTCCGTTTGCCAGAAGGATTGCTTACAAAGATTGTACCTTTATTCCTTACTCGCAGTGTAGCAGAAGGGGGGCTTGAGATGACGAAGGTTGATTTTGGACTGGTATACGGAACATTAGGTGTTATCGGACTTCTAGCAGGAGGAATCATAGGTGGTTGGGCTGTTTCAAAGTGGGGCTTGAAAAAATGTTTGTGGCCTTTGGTTCTGTGCATCACCCTTCCTGATTTGGTATATGTCTATCTTAGCTATGTTCCAACCGATAGTGTTTGGTTGATAGGTAGTTGTGTCTGCATCGAGCAGATAGGCTATGGTTTGGGATTTGCAGCTTATACCCTCTATCTTGTACATTTCTCACGCGGAGAACGTACGACCGCAGTCTTTGCTATTTGTACTGCGGGCCAATATCTTGGTGGTGTGATGTTGCCAGGAATGGTGTCTGGACTTATTTCTGAAAGTGTGGGCTACCAGACATTCTTCCTTATTGTTATGGCTCTCTGTTTAGTTACTTTTGCAGTAACTGCCCTTGTAAAGATAGAAGAAGAAAAAGCCTGATTATTTTCTCAGGCTCTTTCTTTTTTCTGTTACTTTCTTGTTGTATACTTTTTCTATAGTAAGTACTTCTTTCGAAGTCATTACCTTGTTTTGCTCTACGGGAGTAAGTCCTTTGAGCGATTTGTTGATGTCACCGATTAGAATCTGTGAGGTTCCGTTGAGTGCTTGTTGGCTTTTTGCTTTTTCCACTCGTTCGATGGCATCTTCAAAGCTGGCCACAACTTTTTCTTGAGGAGTTGATGGACTGCATGCTGTCAAAATCAGTGCCAGCCCTGAAGCGGCACATAGTGAAAGGAGGTGTCTTTTAGCGTTCATAAGCATATTCATTTTTTAATTTAATAAGTAAGGTTGTTGTTATATTTGTTTTTGTTGTAGTTATGCTTTCACTGCAAAAATAGGCATTTTTTTTTAATCAGCAAGCAAAAAACGAAAAAAAACGTAAAATAAAGTAAAAAAACACAGCAATGATATAGAAGTTTGGGCACAAAACAAAAAAAGTGATGAATTGACTTGTCTTGAGCCTGTCGAATGACTTCCCATCAAAATCAACTCTCACCCCCTAACTCTTAACTCTCCTAGTCCTCCCTCAAGGATACCGCAGTATCGTAGCAAGCTTGCGAAGACGGTAGGATTATCTTCCCAAAGGAGAAACGAAGAGCTTGAAGGGGGCTTCGTGTGCTCGGTAGGTGCTCGGTGTGTGCTCGGCACTCGCGTACTTTTCCGGCTGTTTTTACACTACAAAAGTACTTAGTCTTTTCCATATAATCAAGGGAAAAGCATAAAAATGACGCCTTGAATATAGTTGTGTAAACAAATATATCATCATATAAAGTATAGTTATCAATTTCAGGTGTATTGTATTTACAATCCAGAAAATATGGTCACGATGGTCATTTGTCAAAATCGATTTCTTGTAGGGCAGACATTTACAAAAACAATGTGGATATACATTTTGCGATGTATACCCACAGTTGTGAAATGTTAAGACAAATAGTTAATTACAAACCAAGTTGTTTCTTTACATCATCGGCAGCCTTGTTGATAGCGTCGTTTGCCTTTTGCTGCTGTGCATCAATGGCTTCGCTTGCTTTCTGCTTCTGTGCTTCCACAGCTTCTTTAGCTTTTGTTTCTGCTTCCGTCTTGGCTGCATCAGCAGCTTCTTTAGCAGCGTCTACGGTTTCATTTGCTTTGTTGACAGCAGCGTTAGCAATATCCTCTGCTGCGTCTTGGGCAGTTTTTGCAACGTCTGATGGCAGATTAGCCACTTTTTGAACAAGACTTTCTACAGTAGTCTCTGCTGATTCTGCAACTGTGGCACTAATGGCTTCAACTTGTTCTTTGTTTGTTACAAGATAACCTTTAAGTGACTCGAGATACTTTTGCGCAACTGAAACGTTACCAGCATTGATGAGCGCTTGAATACGTGCTTTGAAAGCTTCGACAGAGCTCTGCAGAGCGTCAGCATCTTGGGCTTCAACATCTCCTGCAATTTCATCAAGGAGTTGACTCAAATCTTCGTCGACGATAGCATCAGCTGCTTCAGCAGTCAGTGTATCTTCGTTAGAATTTGTTGATGTGCTGCTGTTTGTACAAGCACAAAAAGTAGTAGCAAGAGCTACAGTAACAATCACTAAAATTTTCTTCATAATGCAATTCTTTTAAGTGTTAATAATGGAAGGTCCATTGAAACTTCGCTGCAAAAGTAACACTTTTTTTGAGCAATACAAGCATAATTTGATACTTTTTTATAATTCTTCTTGTTAATTCATTTATTTTTATTAAATTTGCAAACAATCAGTGTGTTTTTATGAATCATTAATCACATGTTAAAACGAGTTTTTCTTTTTCAAAAATTACATAATCCCTTACAATCATGAAAACAATGTTTATCACCTTGGCTGCATCTCTTTTGATGACAGCATCCGTTAATGCACAGCCTAAACTGACCCTTCAGGTAGATAAGGCCCAGCGTACCGTTAGTCCTACATTTTATGGATTGATGACAGAGGAAATAAACTTCTCATACGAAGGAGGACTCTATTCACAATTACTGCGCGACATCGCAATGCAGGAAATGACTGGTGGTCAGCAAGGCCGTCGACAGCAGGGTGGAGGAGCCCGTCCTAGTGGTTCTGCCCCAAAACCACGTTATTGGTTGCTCAGCGACTCAACAGCTGGGACCTTGCGCTTCAATACCACAGGTGGCATCAGCTTCATCCAAAAACGTTCGCTCTCCATTGAACTGACTAAAGCTGTTTCGTTAGAGAATCCAGGCTTCTGGGGCATTGCTGTCCGTCCATCAACCACCTATTCAGGTGATGCCTACTTCAAGGGAAATGGCCGAATCACAGTCGGATTGCGCTCTACTGATGGCAACACTGTCTTTGCCAGTCAGGACCTCACACTCAGTTCTAATGATTGGCGGCAGTACACTTTCAGCCTGCAGACAGCAGCCGATGTGAAGGAGACTAAGGATGCTGTGTTCTTTATTCAGTTCCAGAATGCTGGTAATTACGCTTTGGCTTATCCTACTTTGTTCCCTAAGGCAAAGAAGACTTATACGGTGAAATCTGACTGGTATCGTACTGATATCATGGATCTTTTGCGCGAGATGCGTCCTACCTTCCTGCGATTCCCAGGTGGTAACTATCTTGAGGGTAATACCTTCAAGGAACGTTTCGACTGGAAGCGTACGATTGGCCCGCTCGCTACTCGTCCAGGTCATCGTAGTCCATGGGGCTATTGGTCAACCGACGGTATGGGGCTGTTGGAGTTTCTTTGCTGGGCTGAAGAATGTGGTGCAGAGCCTATTCTTGGCGTTTTTGCCGGCTATGTTTTGAATGGTGACTACGTAGAAGGTGATGCGCTAGAACCCTTTATTAAGGATGCGCTCGATGAAATTGAATATACCATTGGAGGACCCGACACCCGTTGGGGAGCACGACGAGTGAGAGACGGACACCCCGAGCCATTCCATCTTACCTACGTAGAAATCGGAAATGAAGACTTCTTCGATCGTAGCGGTAGCTATTCACACCGCTTCATGCAGTTCTACGATGCCATTAAGGCTAAGTATCCTCAGTTGCAGATAATCTCCACACAAGATGAACGTGCGCTGCGAGGCAATGCAGAAAACCCGGCAGCCGTTAAGGTAGATGTTATTGATGAACACTATTACCGCAACGCTGAAGCTATGTATCGTGCAGCACAGCAGTACGACTCTTACGACCGCAAAGGACCCAAGATTTTCTGTGGAGAGTGGGCTACACGCGAAGGTTCACCAACTACCAACATGAATGCTGCATTGGGTGATGCCGCATGGATGACTTGTATGGAACGCAATTCCGATATTGTGGTTGCGCATTGTTATGCCCCCTTATTCGTCAATGTTAATCAAGGTGGAATGCAATGGGAAAGCGACCTCATCGGTTATGATGCTCTTACATCGTTTGGCTCTCCATCCTATCATGCACAATGTATGTTTGCACAGAATCTTGGTGACAAGGTCGTACCGATGCTAGCCGACGGAGTTCCTACAGTAGCGATGGGGCGTGGCGAACCCGTTCCCCAGCTTTACTACAACACTACCGTCGATAGTCGCACAGGACAGCTTTACCTCAAGGTGGTCAACATAGGAGCAACTGCACAGCAGGTGACGATAACAGTCCAAGGTGCAAAACCAAAGGGAAAAGCAGAAGTTATCACGCTTAAGAGTGCACGTCCCGAAGATACGAATTCTATTGACAACCCCAACAACATCATCCCACAGAAGAGTAGCATGAAGGTGTCTGGAAACTTCCGCCTGCCACTTTCGCCATACTCTATCACCGTGGTGAAGATGTGGAAATAGGACTTTTCCTATTTGATGCGTCATAGAAAAGTACTATCTTTGCACTCAAATTAAAGACTAACAGACTTAATCATTTTTTATCAACAAATTAATCAGTAAAAACAAATGAAAAAAGTTTATTTAGCAGCATTGCTATCCCTCTCTTTGATGACAGCTAATGCACAGGAGCCGAATATCCCGATGGGAATGTTTGGTGGTATGCAGAACACCAATGTGAAATTCGATGAGTACAAGGCAGCACCTCAGGGCTTTGATAAGGAGCGTGCAGGAATTCCTCGCGGTGAGGTTCGTCTCATTGAATATGAATCAAAGTCGGTAGGTACAACCCGTAAGGCTAATGTTTATCTTCCTCCAAAGTATGATGCAAAGAAGAAGTATAGTGTACTCTATCTGCTTCACGGTATCGGTGGCGACGAGTGGGAATGGATGAGAGACGGCGGTGTGCCCAACATCATCATGGACAACCTCTATGCTGACAAGAAAGTGGCCGACATGATTGTCGTCATGCCTAACGGACGTGCAGCAAAGGACGACTCACGTGCAGGAGGTATGGGTTCTGCAGCCGCTTTCGGTGAATTCGATAAGGATCTTATCGGTAGTCTGATGCCTTACATCAACAGTCATTTCAGCGTTTACACCGACAAGGACCACACAGCTATTGCAGGACTGTCAATGGGTGGAGGTCAGTCGCTCAACTTCGGACTTGGCAACCTTGATAAGTTTGCCTACGTAGGTGGTTTCTCATCAGCACCAAACACGATGCGTGCAGCACAGCTTATCCCTGATGTTGATAAGGTAAAGAAGGAGAACAAACTTCTGTGGATGGTATGTGGTAGTGCTGACGGACTCATGTTTAACAGTACTCAGCTCAAGGCATTCTGCGATGAGAAAGGCATTCCATGTGTTCTCATCCAGTATCCAGGCGAAGGTCACAATTTCGTAGTATGGAAGTACGGCCTTTATAGCTTTGCACAGCTCATTTTCAAATAAAGAGTTGAGATAAACCCTATCAACAGAACACGTCAAAATCACTTTTGGCGTGTTTTGTTTTTCCTGATAAAACTGTGGAACTGCCCTCTTGATTGTATTTTTTGCTGCATTGACTCCTATAATGCAGTATGATGAAAACTATTGAAAAGAGAAAACTGAAAGAGAAGAGGAACTTGTTGCAGTTCCTCGTATATGTGTGATTTGCTGATTAACGACTAGATGAACAATCCTTCGTTTTTGCTTTCTTACGTCGAATACAGAGAAGGCTTATCACCAAAAGAATCGGAAAGGCAGATGCTGCCAGAAGACCGCTTTGGATGTCATTCTCGCTAGATTGAGTGCCAAGTCCCACAAGGGATGGACCCAATGTGCCACCTACGTCTCCAGCTAGGGCAAGCAACGCAAATAGTGCTGTACCTCCTCCTGGAATCTGGGCAGATGTAAGGCTGATAGAGCCAGGCCACATGATGCTTACAGCTATACCACAAATCATACAACCCACAAAGGCAACAATCGGTACTGTTGACAGGGATGCTGTCAGGTAGGCTGCAAAGCACAGGATTCCGGCCGCTGTCATATAGGCAGACAAATCCATCTTCTGACCTTTCTTCCCATACCAAAGACGCCCTAGTCCCATGCAGAAAGCAAAGCCGCAGGGCCCTGCCAAGTCGCCTATTGACTTGTCGACTCCCAATGAAGCTTCTGCAAAGGCAGATGTCCACTGAGCCATAGAACTCTCTGAGGCTCCGGTTGCTATCATTAAAAGCAGGAAGAGCCAAAACATCCGATTGGTAAGCAGTTGTTTCATGCTCATTCCTTCAGAATCCTGGACAATGGGCTCGATAGGGCATGTGGCAAAATTAATAATGTTATAGAGAGGTATCAATGCCCATAGGCATGCTAAAAGTCGCCAGTTTTCCAACCCAAAAAGTGTGAAGAAAAGAGTAGATCCGATAATCACTCCAACGGCTCCCCAGCAGTAGAAAGAATGGAGTAGGCTCATCATGCCCTCCTTGTTAGGGAAAGGGCAAGCCTCAATAATAGGGCTGCATAGCACTTCGATAAGACCGCTTCCAACAGCATATATGCATACGCAGATGAGAACACCTATTAGCGGATTGGGAAAGAGAGCAGGAATAAAGGCCAGGCCTGCAAGTCCGAGGGCTGAGGTTATCTCTGAGATAATGATGTTCTTGCGATAGTCGATATTCTTGAACTTGGCACACAGGAAATCCGTGATGAGCTGGACGGCATAAAAGACAGCAGGAATCAGTGCCAGGCTAGCTATTGGAATATCAAACTCTCGATGAAATGCTATGAACAGCAGGGGGGCGAAATTGGCTACGATGGCTTGTGTCACAAACCCAAGGTAGCATGCACGTTTGGTTTTACTATAGTCTTTGATGGTTTCGCTCATCTTGTCACCTTCTGTAGCTTATGTACCACTTGTATGAGGAGGCTGCCAAGGATTCCGGCTGAGAGGGAGCCGAGTAGGACAGCTATCTTTCCACTTGCACGGAGATGATCTACAAGGTCGGGGTAATCACCAAACGAGAGAGTATCGACGAAGATGCTCATGGTGAAACCTATACCGCCAAGGCATGCTACAGCGAAGAGCATTGGCCATGTGGCGCGTTTAGGCATCTCACCTACCTTGAGACGGATAGCCAAGAAACTTGCGAGGGTGATGCCGATAGGCTTTCCTAAGAGGAGTCCGAAGAAGACACCCATACCTACACTACCGATTTCTGGCGACCATTGGAAGATGTTGAAATAGCTGAAGTCGGGTATTTCTACACCTGCATTAGCAAGTGCGAAGATAGGCATAATGAAAAAGTTGACCCATGGGGAGAGTGCGTGCTCGAGACGATAGGACATTCCCATGGTGTTGGCGCTGATGTGGCTCATGCGACGCAGACAATGGCGTTGATAGTCGTTAGGGAACTCTTCGTTGACTTCATCAATATCATCAATGGTTTCATATTCGATAAGCCGATGCTCGTATTCGCGATTCTTGCGAGTGAGATAGGCGCGGTTGTATTTTCCCTGCATAGGTATCATGAAGGCCATGACGACCCCCGACATAGTAGCATGGATGCCTGCATAGTAGAACAGAAACCATACAGCAATGGCTGGGATGAGGTAGTACATCATACGTTTCTCACCCATCTGGTTCATAATGAAGATGGCTGCTAAAAGAATGAGGGCGATAGCAAGGAGAGCTATGTTGACATGCCCACCATAAAAGAAAGCTACGACAAGGATAGCCCCGAGGTCATCTGCTATAGCGAGTGCTGTGAGGAATACTTTCAGAGAGATAGGTACGCGATTGCCAAGGATGGACATGATGCCTACAGCAAATGCGATATCTGTAGCAGTGGGGATACCCCATCCGCTAACGGCATCAGTGCCGTGATTGAAGAGTAAGTAGATGAGGGCGGGGAAGAACATTCCGCCTGCTGCAGCGATTACAGGTAGCATGGCTTTCTTGGTGGAGGATAGTTCTCCACACACGACTTCGCGCTTTATCTCAAGTCCAACGGTGAAGAAGAAGATGACCATGAGGATATCGTTGATGAACTTCTCAACGGTCATACCATGTGGGAAAACCCAATCGATGGCGTGTGTGCCATCAGGGAGAATAGGACTTTGGATGCTCATGGCGAGACTGGTATTGAGCACATCGTGATAGAGTTGATGTGTAAAGGGCAGGTTGGCTAACAGCATGGCGATGATGACGCACAGGATGAGGATACCTCCAGATGCCCATGGTTTGTCACGGAAGTTTTTGTTGGTGAGTCGCACGGCTCTCACGTTTTTCGCCCATGTATAAGTAGGAATCAGTTTCATAATGTTCAATCTTTATCGAAGTGGATCATGGTGTATTTCTTTGGCGACATGCCTGTAGTACGTTTGAAGAATCTTCCGAAGAAACTCTGTGTGGGGAAGTTGAGGATAGTGCTGATCTCACGAATTTTGCATTTTTTCTCGCGCATGAGATCGATGGCCAGTCCTACGACATATTGTGCAATCCATTCACTAGCGTTCTTTCCGCTATACGTCTGTGTGATGGTGGAGAGATACTTGGGCGATATGCCAAGCTTGTCTGCATAGAACTGCACCTCGCGTTCACGATCGGCATAGAGGTTGAGCAGGTCGATGAACTGACGGTATATGTTTTCTTGACGCGATACGGCTTTTCCTTTGATTTGGGTATCAATGTCGAACGCATTTAATAGGAATATCATGATGAGGTTGCAATAACTACGTGCATATATATCTAGGTATTGCAGCTCACGGTGTCCTAATCCCTGGCTGAAGTCATTATACATGTCCATCAGTTCGCGGAATGCATCACTTGAGAGCATGGTGCAGTCGTAGGCTTTTTGATAGTAGCGATTGAAATACAATCCCAGGTCCTTAAAACTCTGTGTAACGGCGTTTTCGGAGAAGCGGATGAAAGCAAATCGGGTTTCAGATGATATTTGCTGTAATCTAAAGGAGGCTTGAGGAGGTATGACTGTAAAAGCCTTCCTATCAAGCATTTGCTCCTTTCCATTGATGGTAAGCATAGCCTGTCCCTGAATGATCCACAGACAGGTGAAGTCATGCATGAGGTATGTCGATTCAGAATTGTAGAGTGCTGACAGCCTAACGTTGCCGTACATGTTATCATAGAGCGTAACATAATCTTTGTAGCTCGCTGTCCGGCGAAGGATGTTTTCGATGCGTGCCGTTGTATCGTCTATATATCGGTTTGTTAGATTCTTCTTCATAGCAATGCAGGATTTTGTTTTGACAACTTCTTACTATGCAGATTGAGAAACTTTGCAGGCGAATAGCCTGTGACACGTTTGAAATAACGGCCAAAGAAACTCTGATTGGGGAAATTGAACATCTCGCTTACTGTCTTCACGCTCAACTGGTTGTTGTAGAGCACTGCTTTGATTTTGAAGATGACATATTCGTTGATAACTCTCGAAGCCGTTTTGCCTGCATACTTATGGGTAGCAGTAGTGATTTGTTTGGATGGCAAATCGAGCAGCTTAGCATAGTATTCCACTTTGCGCTCTTCCTTATAATGCTCACTGAGTGCCCGCAGGAACTTGTCGAAGACCTGACGGTGGAACAGAGGTGACTTGTATTCAATGCGGCTGTTGACAGCCAGGAAGGAGAACATGTGACTCATGTAGATACCGATGCCTGCCTTGAGCATTTCCTCGTGGAGTGATGGGGCTTGACGCAACATGATGTCCTTGATGCGCAAGTAGTCATGTTGCATTATTTCCAACTGTTGAGGATGGAAATGGTAGTGATGGAATGTATAGCAGTTTTCTACGATGTTGTCGGGACAACCGATCTTGTTGTACATGTCAAGTGCAATATAATTGCGAATCACGCAGCAGAAGACAGTGCAACGTGAGGTGAGTACCTCCACTTTTGTAAACGGCATGATAATCAGGAAATCATTTGATTTCATTCGGACTTCCTGTCCGTTGATGATGAGCCCCATATTGCCCTGCTGTACAGCTATGACAATATGAAAGTCATCATTTCCCTGCTGACTGACTGCTTTGATTTTGGGGTCGAATCCCATTTGCAGATTGTCGAAGCAGTAATAGTTGTCTTGGAAATTGATAAGGTTGTCCATGTCTGTTAGTTTGTAGTTAACTGTCGTTTTCGAGAAACTCTCGAGAGGATTCATTGTGCAGCCCTTAGAATGAGGGTGGTAGCTCCGATGGTGATAATGGCTCCGTCTTCCAGATTGATGCGATCGGAATCTTTGAGAATCTGATTCATGTAGAATGTCCCTGTATCGCTAGGAGCATCACGCAAAATGTAGCGTAGACGGCCTTGCCGATTGTGTTCTACACGAATGACACAATGAAATGTGTCAATGCTGGGATCGCTGGTCTCAATGGGCTTGTTGATATTCGTTCCCTTGAGATAACGCCCGAATTCATTGTCACCGATGTCGAGTGGAATGATTTGCTTGAATGCAAACTTGTTTTCTACTACGATGATGCTTCCGTAGTCCTTGTTGTATGCATTTTCATCGATGTTACGCTCCTCGTGAATGTTGGTCATCTTGGATTTGCCGATACGGATGCGGAATTCTTTCTTGCATCCGGAACAAACAAAAACAAGTGACTGACCTTCATTGTATTTCGTTTCGTCGAATACAATGAAGGAGTCACATTTTGGACAGCGTACCCTTTTCATCTTATGACAGATTTAGAGGGTTGCTACTTAATTTGCTGGGGCTGGAGCTGGTGTCTCGGCTGGAGCCTGAGCATCTTTGTCTGAAGTGTTCTGTGCTGGAGCCTGTTGCTGAGTTGCTGCAGGGAATGACTGTACGTTGTTAGCGTCGGTCTGGGTGGTGATAGGTGCTGTGAGTGGCTGCTCTTCTACTGTTGTCTTTGTGACGAATGCAGATGATACAACGCTCAGTACTACCATGATGATGGCAAGAGCCCATGTTGCTTTCTCAAGGAAATCGGTAGTCTTGCGAACACCCATAATTTGATTTGAAGAAGAGAATCCTGATGCCAGACCTCCTCCCTTTGACTCTTGGATTAACACGATACCACACATGAAGATGGACGCGAGAATCACAAGTACGATAATTAATGGATACATTTTCTTTCTATTTTTAAGTTGTTAAAAATCTCTTATGCTTTCAACCATTTGTCAAAATGGCTTGCAAAGTTATTACTTTTTTCTGAACTGACAAAAAGTTTTGAGCAAATTGTGCAATTTTTCTACCAATCTGCTACTGTTTTGTTGTATATTTGGTCTACAATGTCGTTAATCATCTCCTGAACCAACTGTTCTTGCACAGCGTTGAGTTGTTGCCTTGAGTCGTATTGTGTAGTAGCTGAGAATGACTGTTCAAAGTCGGCGCTTGCTTTCTTTGTATTCTTGAATCGCACATTGACGGTCATCTTCAACTGCGTCTGTGCAGAGAATCCGTCCGAGGATATCGACTTGTTCGTTTGGCTGTATTCCGTGATTTCGCCTGTGAGTTGCAGGTCTCCGTTCTTCTTCAGCACTTTCAGCTTGGTCTTCTTGGCATATGCATCACTCAGGCTATTGTAGAACATCCCCTCCATAGGTGCCCACACGTAAGCACAGCGGATAGGGAATTTGGTCAGCGAGATGCTTTTCACTTCGTTGTAGTTGATGCTGGCACCATTGAACGAGTATTCCACTTTGCAGGCTATCAGGATGAAGCATGCGACAGCCAGGCACAAACTGAGTACGATACTATTCTTTTTCCAGTCCATAGTCTTTGATTCTACGGTAAAGCGTACGTTCACTGATACCAAGTTCTTTGGCTGCCTTGCTGCGGTTGAAATGGTTGCGCTGCAAGGCTTCCTTGATTTGCATCTCCTCCACTTCTTTCATGGAGCGGGGCGTCGGTTCTACATATTCTACCACGTTCTGAACGTTTTCTGACGGGATATTGATATGGGTAACAGGTGCAGGTTCGTATGCTGGAGCAACAGCATAATCTGCATCTTGCAAGATGTGGGTAGGGGCTTGCGGATGTATGAATGCCTGTGAGTTGATCATCTCCTTCAGTTCCTTCACCTCCTTGCCCAGACTTGTCAAGGCATGAACCAACCACTCACGTTCGTTCTCATAGCTGTGCTGTCCTTGTGCCTGATTGGCGAGTACCAGTCCTCCACCTGTGTTCGAGTCGTCTGTGATGCCGAATTGTATCAATGCATCAGCTGTGATAGTGCGCTCCTGACTGATAAGGCAGATTTGTTCTGCCACATTCTTCAGCTGACGGATATTGCCTGGCCACTTATAGCTTTGGAGCAGCATCTTGGCATCATCTGTAAGCACAATCGGATCGAGCATATAGCGCTCAGCAAACGATGATGCAAACTTGCGGAACAGCATCTCGATATCACGCCCTCGTGCGCGTAGGGGCGGCATATTAATAGGTATGGTGGCAAGACGATAGTAAAGGTCTTCACGGAATTTCCCTTCGCTGATAGCTTTTTGGATATTTACGTTGGTAGCAGCGATGATACGCACATCAGTCTTCTTCACCTCTGACGAACCAACACGGATATATTCGCCTGTCTCCAATACACGCAGCAGACGCGCCTGAGTACTGAGGGGCAGTTCGCCCACCTCGTCAAGGAACAGAGTTCCTTTGTCGGCTGCTCCAAAATAACCCTCACGCTCACCTACAGCACCTGTGAAAGCACCTTTCTCGTGTCCAAACAATTCGCTGTCGATAGTTCCTTCAGGAATAGAACCGCAGTTGATGGCAAAGTATTTCTGATGCTTGCGTGCAGATTTATCGTGAATGATACGTGGGATAACTTCTTTTCCTACACCCGATTCTCCCTGAATCAGCACACTAAGGTCTGTGGAAGCTACCTGTACAGCAACATCCAAGGCGTGATTCAGCTCTGGCGCATTGCCCACTATACCATAGCGCTGCTTAATCGTTTGAAGATTCGATTCGTTCATTTCTAATGTCTTTTCTCAAATTAGCTGACAAAATTACATAATTTATTTGAGAAAACATGACAAAATTGCAAAAAAGTGAGGAAACAGCACCGTATTTCCTCTTTATTCCTATGTTTTTCCACTTTGTCTTTTAGCCTTTAGGTATTGAAAGATATTAAAAAGCTGACATTCTCGTCTTGCGGTTGGCGGTTAGCAATATATTCTTTTCTCCCTATTACAAAGCAGCCACTTTTTTCAGTTCGTTGCTGATAGCACGGTTGATGAAATCATTGATAGTTGTACCAGTGCTAGCTACAAATGCCGCAACACGCGAATGAAGCTCTGATGACATCCTGAGGTTCAGTCTACCGTTATAAGGCTTTGCAGGCTCAAGACCATCCGCCGTACACCCCTCAAGATAGCTATCCACTCCGTCCTCTAAATCCTTAAGCAACTCATCAAGCGTCTGCCCTTCATATGTTATCATATCCTTGCTCTATCCCTGCACCTTACCAAACAGGCAGTTGTCTTCCTTGCTATACTCCACACAGCCTTTGTATCCCTTATATTCTAAAAAGCCCATAATCCTCCTCCTTATTATATTAAACCGTTATTCTTCAAATGTTGATAAATCGTCTTCACCATCCACTCCTTCAAGATGCTTCCCGGATGTGGATGATGAATTTAATCAAACAACCAGTTCCTTCATCTCCTTCCTTTTTGTATATTTATTGCAGCAAATCGTTCCTGCGGAGAAAATCAATAAATCCGTCAATAATGGCTTCGTGGCGGTTGTGAATATCCTGCTCGCAGAAGTCCAAGCGTTCACTGGCCATTTCCCTCAGTTCGGCAATCATCGTACCTTTTTTTGTTATGCCTTGCGCAGTATTAAATCCTTGATAGTACTTTTTCTTATCAATATATTTGTAATCGGAAGCGCGAATATTGATGCGCTTCTCAAGAAGTGATTTGTTGCCTAATAGTTCTAAAGCACGTTGGTTATTCATAGGCTCATGTGCAGCACGGTTCTTTGCAAAAATATGTTCTATATCGAAAGTTGTGTCTATGTCTAGAAGTTCTTGATTATTATCATTGAAAGCCCACCATGCTAGCATCGACTTTGTGATAGGTCGTTGATTGTAGAAATCATAAGCATACATGAGGTTACGTAGCTCATTTCCATTAAACTTAAACTCCTTGAATTCTACAAGTGAACCATTCACAATATTGATCATCTCCTGATACAACGGTGTGCGTAGAGAATTAACTCCTGGCCGGAAGATAGAATATGCCCAAATAAAGGCAATCATCCTATCTAGGAATAGATAGAATGATTCGTCCCTATTCTGGAAATCCTCATCCTTGTGCTGCATATAGTAAACAGAAACAAAATATGTCCACATGCCATTCGGGGCAAAGTGCAATACGAACAAACGGTGTAGTACCCTTTCTGAGAAACGTTCACGGTCTTGGTTGGCTACATCATTCCAAAAGTCTGCAAGATCCTTTAAATCACCAAAGGTCTGTTCTTCTTTTAAAAGCGAGTAGCCATTCTGTTCATAGAACTTTCGTAATGCTTCTGTTGTGGTATTTTTGTTTCCACGTTTAGCGCGAATGAAATACATGTATCGAGTGAATAGCTCATCGAGCGGTGTTCCCTTTTTTGGTTGGAATATTTGACCACAGAGTTCCTCCAGTTTCTTCCATTGGTCGATAAACGCATCTTTCTGTTCCTTGTCTGAATAGTATTTGTAGAATTGTGCCTTAAAAATGTCGGAGTCTGACAAAGGTAACCCTCTATCGTTTAGCGTTGAGAATATCCGCAGGGCGGTATCTTGTGATTCTGCCTCAATGGGCAGTAGGATACAGTTGTTCAAAATGCGGATGGGTAAATAAGAAAAGTACGTTGGGTATTTGATTAGGAACTCTTGTATCTTCTGCATGAAGAATCGGAAGTTCTCTGCGTAACGGCTTTTTTGCTTTTCGCCCGTTATTCCTGTACGAAGAATTGAGAGAAATTCATCTTTGTCGTTATCTGTAGCTACTTCAGAATTGATTTTCAACGTCTGCTTGTCTGGATTTCCAAACTCGTCTGTCTTCCAGATGCACTTGCCAATAGCCTCCCTCGTTTGGATGGAATTTTGATCTTGCATGTTGGTGAAATAGTCGTAGAAAGCACGCAGCAACAGCATGAGTGTAGTAAGCCTTTGCTGGCCGTCGATGATTTCTAATTGTCGTTCCCCGTTTTGGTAGGTAACAATAGGCCCAAGAAAATACTCATCCTTGTCACTATTGAACTTTGTGGCATCGGCACCAGGAATGGCAAACTCAAAGATGTCTTCCCATAGCGTTCCACACTCTTCCTTGCCCCAAGCGTATGGCCGTTGGTAGTCTGGAATCAAGAAGTCCGTCTTGTTGTTTTGAAACAAATCACGGACGGACTTCTGGTTTACAATTAAATTATTGGGCATGAACTATAAATTTTCACAACTTTTGTGACATAATACTTTAATATCAAAATCTGTTGCCGTTAAATATAATGGAGCAATTATTCTTACATATCCTTCCTGTTCATTCAAGAACTTTATAACTTTTTTACATGTTTTGTTTGACAAAACGTTAAGAACGCTTGCAAATTGTGGATCTTCTTCAACTTTCATTCTAGTTTTTGATTTTTCAAGCAGATTGTCTTGGTTATCATAAAAACCTATGGTAATTTCCATAATTCTTTTATCATTATAATCAAAAATCTGCTGAGATGAATTTACGATTCTAAAATCCCCATCTTTCAAAGACCATGTCCAATACACAAATGCATTTTCATTTGCATCCTCAAATTTATATGAGGTATATGCTTTTTGCTTTTTTAAAGCATCTGCTTCATGTTCTTTTACAATCCATTTTTGAGCCATTATGTTTGTGCAGAGTCCAACAAGGCTTAAAAAAAGTAATAATAATCGTTTTCTCATACTTGTAAAAATTAAAAGGCGGAACCGTTCAATGCTTATCTGAAGCTCGGTTACCGCCAAGTAAACCTATTACAAAAACAAGCATAAACAGCCCACGCCTATTGACGCGAGCATTTTGTCTGCTTGTTCTCTTTGTAATTGAATGTTTTGGCGGTATTCAGCTTCAAAGAACAAGAGCGAAAGCTCAATATCTATGTATAAGTACGAACAGGAACGCTAACCTGTAAGTTAATAAATTGTTTTGATTAGAAGGACTTATGCCCGAAATAGTTACCTGTGGGCGAGCGGCACATGGTGCAACCTCATCCCGATTTTCTTTTCCTTTCTTTCTATTTCTTATATTTTATACTACTAATAATAAATAATTATCTCTTTCCATTCTTCATTCACATATGAAATGCCCATGAATTAAAAAATGTCGTCAAACTCCGAATAGATGCTGCAAATATACAATGTTTTTTTGAAACGACCAAACTTTTTGGTGAAAAACGGGAGTAACGACTTTTCAGAATGCATTTGACAAAGGAAAATAAGGGGAATATGGCAGTATTGCCTTCATTATTTGGGCATACCGATTTCATTAGAGCCTTGCACTACATAGAAAATGGACTACGGTCGATAATCCTGTAAGTTGCCGATGGTGTGCCTCGGGTTGTTGTTCGTTTGTTGTTCGATTGTTGTCCGATTGTTGTTCGATAAAACATCGAATAACAGACGTAAAAATAACGGAGAGGAAATGAGCAACAAACGGACATCAACGGGAGGCATATATGCGGTAAGTAGAGCGTAATGACTCCCAGAGGATGGGTGGATAGTGTGCACAAGGTGAATATGGGCACCCCTTTTGTAGGGTGTTATGGAGCGGTTTGAGGATAAAATGTGACAACGTGACTTTGTGGCATTAAGGTACTTCCGAATAGAAAAGTCGGGGTTCGGTGTGTAAATATTGCTATATAATAATATGTATTATATTCCTATAGTTTATCGCTTACTTCTGTTCCGCTATTGCGCATGTGGAACCTGCTTAATGTCACAATGTCACGGAGTCACAATGTCACGATTTGGTTATCTGTTTATTGTGTGATTAACTTAATTGGTGAGTTGTGCTTAACATTTTAGGGGTCGCTGCAGGAGGATGCTATAATGAGGTGTTAGGGAAAAAATTTGCTACTATTAATGGAAAAAATTGTTACCATACTATGCCACAAAAATTCCATAGTATGGGCGCAAAAACAACTTCTCATGATCTTTGAGAAGGCTCTTTGTATAACTTGTTATTTTGATAAGTAATTCGTCAGCGAACGTAAGGATTATAGCGCCGTTCGTACTCAATCGTAGTTGAAGGACCATGTCCGGTGAAGACTTGTGTGGTGTCGGGTAGGGTAAAGAGCTGGTCACGTATAGAATTGAAGAGATCTTCTGTGTTACCACCTGGTAGGTCGGTACGTCCTACGGAACCTTGGAAGAGCGTGTCTCCTGAGAACAAGATGCCTTCATCGGGGCAATAAAAGCAGAGTCCACCTGGAGTGTGTCCTGGGGTGCGTAGCACGGTGAATAAATGTTTGCCGAACAGGATGTCTGATTTGTGTGAAATATCGTGTACAGGTGGCGGAGCGGGTATGCTGGAGGGGTCGAGGCCAAACGAGTTCATATAGGTACGCAGGTGCTGGTATTGTGCGAGATCGTCCATGCTGCCTTCGATATCGAGTTGGTAGTCACGATGAACGAAACCGCACCCCATGATATGGTCGAAATGCAGATGAGTGCAAAGCATATGAACGAGTTTGAGACCTTTGTCGTTGATATAGCGTTTGATGGCTGTCCATTCTGTCTCAAACATACATCCAGGGTCGATGATGCAGGCTTCATGGCTATCGTCGCTGATAATGTAGCAGTTTTCCATCAGCGGATTGACATGAAATGTTTTTATTTCACACATACGTGTACTACTTTTTTGGTTTCGAAATAAGGTTCGCTGAAGTATTGCGCAAGGTCCCATGTGGTGCAGATCTTGCGCATCGATGCCATTTCTCCATCCAACTCTCCGCCTTTGAGGGCGATGATACCGTTTGGCAGGGCATTATGCTGCGTGTGATCAATATTCTTGCGTACACACTTGATGAGTTCCACTAACGACATTGTAGCACGACTGACAACGAAGTCGTATTTCTCCTTGATTTCCTCGCCTCGTGCATGACTGAACTCTACGTTCTTCAGCCCGATCGCATTCGCAACTTCTTGTGCCACACGTACTTTCTTTCCGATAGAGTCGACCAGATGGAAATGAACATTGGGAAAGAGGATGGCAAGTGGAATGCCCGGGAAGCCACCTCCGCATCCGAGGTCCATCACACGTGTTTCAGGGCGGAACGTGATGACATTTGCTATGCCGAGCGAGTGGAGTACATGATGTTCATAGAGATTTTCAATATCCTTGCGTGAGATGACATTGATTTTGGCGTTCCAGTCGGTATATAGACTGTACAACTGGGCAAACTGTGATGTTTGCTCAGGAGTGATATCGGGGAAGTATTTAGTGATGATTTCCATTCTTAACTTCATTTTTTTTTGAGACCCTTTGGTATCCTCTTAAACGTCTCTAACTCCTCAAACTTCTTTAACTCCTCAACTCCGTCCCCTTCATTCTTTCACCCCTTCAAATCCAAGAGCCTCGACTGCTTGAATAATCTCTTCGTCCGAAGCCGTTCCTACGATGGTAGCAGTTTCCGAAGCAAGATCTACACTGACGCTTTCAATCCCTTCTACCTTGCGGATAGCATTCTCCGCATTCTTGGCACAGTGTGAGCAGTTCATACCCTTGATAGCGAAACGGCGTGCATTGTCTGTAGATATCTCACAAGTCTCTTCACCATGATGATGATGGTGACCTCTGAGGTGGTCAATCAGAGCATAGATGAGTAACAAACCTAGTACGATGGTACAGCCGATATTGAACCACTCAACATGATTATCACAACAATCAGCTGCCTTAGCGAGGGTAGGGGTGAACCACTCTGCAGGAAGCAGGTAGTCGATACCCAGTCCGAATCCGATTGCACCCAATGAGATGGAGATGAGGTAAACGAGCAGAGTTTTGCGTCCCAACACCTTATTTATTACTAGAATGGATGCTGCATTCGCTGCCGGACCCGCCATGAGGAGCACTAATGCAGCTCCAGGAGTCAGTCCCTTCATCATAAGTGCTACGGCTATAGGGATAGAGCCTGTTGCACACACATACATGGGGATGGAGATGCAGAGTACGAGCAAGATACTCATGATTGAATTTCCTGCGAAGACTGCGAAGAACGACTGGGGTACGAACGTGGTGATGAGTCCTGCGATGATGAGTCCGATAACCAGCCATTTGCCGATATCGCCCATCATCTCGATAAACCCATATCGTAGTGCCTCGACAATACGCTCCCAAACTGTATGATGCTTTTCGCTATAGTCGCGCTGAGGCGTGTGTTCCAATGTAGTTGCAACCTCTTTGTTGAACAGATTGACCGCATGACCGCCGATGATTGCCGTACAGAAGGCTACGATCGGACGAATGATAGCGAAGGGTAGTCCGAGAAGTGAATAGGTGGCAAAAATGGAATCAACACCCGTCTGTGGGGTGGCAATGAGGAAGGAGACCGTCGCACCTTTTGAGGCTCCTTCTTTCCGCATCGACATCGCAGTAGGGATAACGCCACACGAGCACAAGGGGAGCGGTACACCAAACAAGGCTGCATAGACGACCGACTTGAGTGAGTTGCTTGCCATGTAGTGGGTGTAAAGGCGGTTGGGAATGAACGCATGCATCAAACCTGCCAGCAGGAAGCCCAGCAGCAGGAAAGGTGACATTTCGTTGATGAGATCGAAGATTTCTTGCATGGCGTTACGATTGTTGCGACAGAATCAGTGAGGTGATCTTGCCTTCATTGTTAATTTCCGATAGTCCGGCAAACGTATGCTCGCCTGTCTTATCACCCTGGCGAGTGATTTGTGTGACAGTGAAATGCACTTTATAGCAGGGCGTAGAGCCATCTGTCTCTTTATTGACGATGAGATGGCGAATCACGTATTTGATGTCCTGACTACCGTCTGCATGAAGGCTGTTCATATACTTCTCGATATCAGCAGGGGTCACATTACTCATACCGATATACGATGTCACGACGTCTGCTACCGTATTTCGCAGCATCTGCCTATCTCTTTGCGACAAAGCGATGAAGTGGTTATTGATGACCTGTGCTGCATCCGTCACTACTTGCTCTTGCTCTTCTCTTACTATATCCTCTTCGGTGGGTGAATCGTCATTCTCTACTGCCACCAATTCTTCTTGGAAATCCGTTTCTGCCATCTCGCTTTCGTTGGATTCGGAAGGCTGAGAAGAGCCTCCGCTGTTACACGAGATGCCTGTCAGTAATACCATCACCATCATGAAGACAGGCAAGATGACTTTATAGAAATGACAATTGATGTCCATGGTTGTCTTAGTAGTCTTTGAATTGTTCGTCTTTCTCTTTCGTTACAGCAATACATTCCATCTCGATGAGCCATTTCGGACGGCACACAGGGGCGTAAGTGATGACGTAAGGGGTATCTGGGAAGCGTTCTTCGAACAATTGGCGTACGACCTCGTAGTCAGCTGTGTCACGCAGATACACGATGATCTGCATCACATCGTCAAACCCTGCTCCTCCTTCTTTCAGCAACGCTTCTACATTCTCCCACATGCGATGAGCTTGTTTGCGAATATCGCCTACATACACCACCTCACCTTTGTTGTTGATGGATGCCGTACCTGAAATCAGCAGATGGGTGCGGTCGCCATATTTAATCTTCACCCCTCGTTCGAAGGTCACACCATACTCGTAGGTGGGGTTGAGGTGAGTGCGGGCATATAAGTACGATTGCTGCCCTGCTTCCAGTCCCTTCACCATATAAGTGTCCATCTGAACGATGGCGTTCGTGTCGGCTGGAATGCCATGAATGCCTGTAGAAGCCAGATAGTGGGTATCAGAGGTCAGTCCTTGTTCTGCGAAGTTCTCTCTGCGAGCAACTACCAATCCTTTGTATTGGGTGTCCACATCACGTACAAAGAACCACGTTCTCAGACAATGTTCTGCAATATTGGCATCATATTGGTCCTTCAGCTGCTGCTCATAGCGCTCCAAAAGCGTGCGCGACTGATGATAGCTGTCACCCTCAGGTACCACCTGATTCATTGTCCACACCTGCTGATAGTGGGTTTCGCCCTGATGCAGATAGAGCCACAAGGCTACTTTCGTGCCGTCGAGCGGTGGCTGCTGAATCACGGATACGTTGTCAGTCACGTCGTCCATCAGCGGCATCTGGTTTGTTGCATCGCTGACGAAGTATCGTTTCATCATGACCTTTGCATCGCCTATAGCCTCAATCAGTGCCTGCTGACCCTTTTGAAGTTTTGCATATTGCGTGCTGAAATCTGCCTCCTTATTGCTGACGTGCAGCATGGCATGTATCTCTGTCAGTTTTCCTTCGAGGGCAAACACCGAGTACTCGATTGTAACCCCTGATTCCTGTATGTCTATTCGATATGTTTTCATTCTAAGTTGCAAAGGTACAAAAAGTTTAGGGTTTAGAGTTTAGAGTTTGGAGTTTTTTGCATTTTTCCTTTTCCCCTTTTCCCTTTTCCCTCATTTTTTGCATTTTTCTTTCCCCTTCATGCTGCATTCTTTTGCCAACTCGCATCCCTCACAATGACATCCTTCATCACCTTCTCCACAGCATTTGTGCTTGTTGGTGATGATCTTGTAAATCCTGAGTCCTACAGCTAGGACAGCCAAGCCAATAAGGATATATACAACTACTGCTTGCATTGCTCTTCACATTGGTTTTGGGTTTACAGCAGCATTCCCACTTGATAAACCATGGTTGCACAGATCCACGCTAATGCTGTCGTATAGCATGCTGTGAATAGCGCCCATCGCCATCTGCCCGATTCGTTTTTGATAGCAATGCAGGCGGGCAGACAAGGCATGTAGAGCAGCACGAACACCAGGAACGCAAAGGCTGATAATGGAGTCATACCGCTGTGAGCGATGATCTGTGACAGGTGGGAACTGTCCTCCAAGTCCTCTGGTTCTGCTTCTGTTCCTTCTGCAGATGTGGCATAGAGCACACCCATGGTCGAGGCTACAATCTCCTTTGCACCCACACCTGTGATGAGGCTCACTCCCTCTTTCCATTGCAATCCGCATGGACGGATCACCGGTTCGACTGCCTTACCCAACTGTCCGATATAGCTTTGTTCCATCTGCTGTTCGGATGTGAGTTCGTCATGATGGGGGAAGTACGTCAGGGCCCATACCACAATGCTGGCTGCCAGAATTATCGTACCCATCTTCTTCAGGTATTGCTTGCCTTTCTCCCATGTGTGGCGCACGACCGACTTGCCAGAGGGCAGACGGTAGGGAGGGAGCTCCATCACAAACGGACTCGACTCGCCCTTCACCACGAAGCGGCTGAACAGGTGGGCCATCAGCACACTCATCACGATGCCGATGAGGTAGATGGTAAACAGGATGAGTGCCTGGTTCTTGGGGAAGAAGGCTCCGATGATGATGATATAGACGGGCAGACGTGCCGAGCACGACATCAGCGGTACGATGAGCATGGTGATGAGCCGCGACTTGCGGTCTTCGATGGTGCGGGTTGCCATGATGGCTGGGATGTTACACCCGAATCCCATAATCATCGGGATGAACGACTTGCCGTGCAGTCCCATCTTGTGCATAATCTTGTCCATAATGAACGCAGCGCGTGCCATATAGCCTGAGTCTTCCATCCACGAGATGAAAGCGTAGAGTATCAAGATATTGGGCAGGAACACGATAACACCGCCCACACCTGCCAGGATGCCGTCCACCAGCAGGTCCTTCAACGGTCCGTCAGACATGTGGCTGCTGATCAGTTCGCTCAGCCATGCCACTCCGCTGTCTATCCAGTCCATGGGGTACTGTCCCAGCGTGAAAGTGCAGAAGAACGTGAGGAACATCAGTGCGATGAAGATGGGGAAGCCCAGGAAGCGGTTCGTCACGTATGCATCGATGCGTTTGGTCATCCTGCGTTTATATACCGTCTTCTTCACAAGGCATTCCTTCAGTGCGCCCTGCACAAAACCGTACTTTGCATCTGTAATAGCACCTTCGGAATCCTCGCCCAATTCCAGTCTGATTTCTGCTTGACAGCGGTCGCGCTCCTTCAGGATGTCCTTTGCATTGGGTAGGGTCTTCACGATACCCTCCACCTGCTTGTCGTTTTCCAGCAGTTTGATGGCGAGGAATCGTCCCGAGTAGTTGTGGTGGGGTTCGGGGTTCACACGTATCAGTGCTTCTACCCGTTCTATCATCCCCTCCAACAGCGTTCCGTGGTTGATGTGGATATGTCGGAACGTATGCTGCTTGCCCTCATAGATCTCGATGATCTCGTGCAGCAGCCGTTGTACTCCCTCGCCCGTCCTTCCTACGGTTGGCACGACAGGCACACCCAGCAGCGTACCCAGTTGGTCGATGTCCAGTTTGTGCCCGCTCTCTTTCAGTTCGTCGTACATGTTCAGCGCCATAATCATCGGTACGTCCATGTCGATGAGCTGGGCGGTGAGATACAGGTTGCGTTCCAGGTTCGATGCATCTACCACATTGATGATGATATCGGGTGTCTGCTCGATGATATATTTCCTGACGTAGAGTTCCTCAGGTGTATAGGCCGATAGGCTGTAAGTGCCTGGCAAGTCCACGATGTTGAACGTATAGCCCTCGAACTTCGTGTTGCCCAGTTTCGCATCGACCGTCACTCCCGAGTAGTTGCCCACATGTTCGTGCGCATTACCTGCTATATTAAACAGACTGGTCTTGCCGCAGTTGGGATTGCCTACGAAAGCCACGAGGATGTTTTTGCCCTTTGCCTCTGCTACTGCATGGCGGAAGTCGCAGTCGTTTGCCACAATGCCCGGCATAGCCGTTTGCTGCTTGTGCCATTCCTCTGCCTCTGCCTGAGTTACCACCTCTACCAAGTCGGCTTCGGCACGACGCAGACTCACCTCATAGTCCATCAGTTTGTATTTCACGGGGTCTTGCAATGGGGCGTTCAGCACCACTTCCACCTCCGTACCCTTGATGAAGCCCATCTCGATGATACGTTTCCTGAATCCGCCGTGACCATACACCTTCGCTATGACCGCCGTTTCACCTGTCTTTAGTTCCGATAGTTTCATCTCTTAAGAGAATGTATAATGTAAAATGTATATGTTTTAATTATCAATTCGGGTGCAAAGTTACGGCTTTTTTGCAAATTGTGCAATACTTATTTGTGAGTAATCTTATTTTTTCCTATCTTTGTACCGCAAATAATTATTACACTTTATCATTTTAAAATTTTTACATTTTCCTCCCCATGAAAGATTTTAATTTCTATGCACCCACAGAAGTGGAGTTCGGACAAGAGTCCGAAGAGAAGGTAGCCCAGTTAGTCACCAAATACGGAGGAACACGTGTCCTGGTACACTATGGCGGGCAGAGTGCCATCCGTTCAGGTCTGCTCGACAAGGTATGCAGTCAGTTACAGTCAGCCGGCATCTATTTCGAGAAGTTGGGTGGGGTAGTGCCCAATCCCCGTCTGTCGAAGGTACATGAGGGAATAGCCCTCTGCCGTGAGTCACGTCTAGATTTCATCCTCGCCATCGGAGGCGGTAGTGTGATTGATTCAGCGAAAGCGATAGGTTATGGAGTCGTTTATGATGGAGAGGTATGGGATTTCTATCTTGGCAAGGCCGATGCTACCCAGTGCGTGCCTGTGGGTGTGGTGCTCACTATCCCCGCAGCAGGTAGCGAAATGAGCGAAGCCAGTGTTATCACCAACGAAGATGGCGGTATCAAGTTAGGCTACTCCAACAACATCTGCCGACCCAAGTTCGCCATTATGAACCCCTGCCGCACCTTCACCCTGCCACCTTATCAGACGGCAGCCGGAGTTACGGACATCATGATGCACACGATGGAGCGCTACTTCAATCCCGATTGCGACATGACCATCACCGACGAGATAGCAGAAGCCCTTATGCGCACCATGCAGCAGTGTGTCCTCGATGTGCTCAAGAACCCCGAGGACTATCGCCAGCGTGCTCAGATCATGTGGGCAGGCAGTCTCGCCCATAACGACGTGACAGGCAATCGCAACAACGGCGACTGGGCAACCCATAACATCGAGCACGAACTCAGTGGCTTGTTCGATGTGACCCATGGAGCAGGACTCGCTGCCATCTGGCCCAGTTGGGCACGATATGTCTATCGTCAGAACGTGAGCCGTTTCGTCCGTTTCGCCGTTAATGTCATGGGAGTGCAGAACGACTTCACCGACCCCGAGGCAACAGCCCTGCGCGGCATCGAGGCCATGGAGCGCTTCTACCATCAGATCGGTATGCCAATCAATATCCACGAACTCATCGGTCGTGATGTCACCGATGAAGAAATCGACCTCATGACCCGCAAGTGCACCCTCGACGACACCAAGCCACAAGGACGCTTCATGCGACTGAAGGCAGCCGATGTCAAAGCAATCTATCAGATGGCAAGGTAAGAAATAAGGCTATTGTATTTAAGCAATCCAGCCGTTGTACTCCTTGAATACAACGGCTGAACATACCAAATGCAGAAATTGTAATCAGTAATTCCAATTTTTGCAATCACGCAAGCTAATAATTGCGGCTACATGTGAAATAAAAAAAGTGCAGCAGAGAGTTATCAGTGTTGCACACAATTTTTTTTAATATTATTTAATGCTTTTGAACTATATTAATTTGATTTCTAATTAATAAATTCCCAAAATTGTATGTAATCAACGTTTCCAAAAAGATTTTCGCTTATCTGTTTATCGATTGGAGATTTCATATAGGGAAGTGAATTGTTATCCTGATTTTTCTCTAACTCCCTACCTATTTGTGAATGGACTGTATTAAAAGGGCTTGCAGTATTTATTTTCTCATACAGCATCAAAATGTATTCTCTTTGATAATTTTTAGAAAAACACTTAATAAAATCATGAGATGAAAATGACTTGCCTTTTTCTTCTCTTAATCGATTTAGAGTACTGATAAATTGATCTGTTTCCATATTAGATAATTTTGATTGTGAAACAATGAATATTTATATGAATGTTTACAATTAAATCAACCTGAATCGTACAGGTAGTGTCCACTTTACACGTACAGGTTTTCCATTTTCATTCATAGTTGATTTCCACTTTGGGAATGCCTCAATAACACATATTTCTTGAATACCTACCGGATCCAATATAATGTTTTCCCTATTGTATTCAAGATACTTTTTGTGGCTTTCTTTTTCATTTCCTTTTCCTCTCGTTTAGCCTGTTCTTCAGCTTCCCGTTTTTGCTCCTCTTCGATTTCCTTTTGTCTAGCCAGTTCTTCAGCCTCACGTTTCTGTCTGGCGAATTCTTCCTCCTCTCGTTTCTGTTGTTGTTTAGCTTTTGCGCCCAAACTCTTTGAAAATTCATCATTTAACTCTACTATTTTTGAAAAACGATTCCAAGGATACTTTGATTTAATGATGCTTGACGTACCAGATGGAACATAGAGGGTTGCAAATTCTACGAATGCTCCATTAAAAATATCATCCGAACTTCGAGGAACAGATACAAAATACAAATATACCTCTTTTAATTCCTTACAATCACAAAACGCCAGATCTCCAATGGAAGTGGTATTTTGGTATATCTTTAAAGTATTTAAGCGACTACACCCCCAAAAAGCATAATTTCCAATACGCGTCACATTTTGGGATAATGTGATGGAAGTCAAATTTTTACAATCACGAAAAGCATATTCACCAATTTCTACCACACTATTTGGAATCGTAATTGAGGTCAAACTACTACAGCCATCAAAAGCTTTACTATCTATATATTTAACAGTATTAGGAATTGTAACAGATATTTATTTATTACAATATTGAAAAGCGAAAACACCTATTGATGTCACTTCCAATGACACCCCCTTAAACATAATCGAACTTGGTATAACTACTTTACCAGAATAAGATGCTTTATTAACACTTTCACAAGTTACCCTAGCAGTCTTATTTAGAGCATTAACACGATAATAGATACCACCAACTTTGATGTCATACGCCCAAGAAATTAAGGTAAAAGTTAAGAATGTAATGAAAAATACTATTCGTTTCATGATGTTTATTGTTGAAAAGTTAATACTTCATTCCTTTCTCTGCACTAACTCATAAACATAAGAAAAGCGCAGACCTCTCACATAATCCTCTGACAGGTCTGCAACAACCTCCAATCACATTATGGATAAGCCTGCGTTGATACGCAAGCTACATTTGTGATTGGTATGCTCTTTAATACTCTTCAGTGTTGCAGTTCGTCAGAGGAAATGAGCAAATATGTCTTGCACTCTTTGCAGAATGCAGGGGCAAAGATAGCTAAATTAATTAATAATGCATAATTCATAATGCATAATTTTCGATTATTTGATGCATTTCTATTCAAAAACCATGCTTTTTTATAGTTTGGACAATGCAAATAGGAGAAAACAGAATTAAAGGTAACAATCCCTCTTATGTCCCTCTTATGTCCTTTTTATATAACTAGCATGTCACTCTTATGTAACATGCAGGAATCCCGCCTATAGAACTTATAAATACCGAGTGTATTTCTTTATCATTTGTTCAGTACTTGTTCAGTGATTTACTGAACATCTACTGAACATCTGATGAATATGTATTGAACAAGATATAGAGAAACATATAAGCAGGAATTGCGTGAAAGATGCGAGAAATTGGAGCTGAAGATAAGGGTGACATAACAGATATTAATGATGAACATAAGGGGAACATGAAAGAGATTAGTGAAACGGAAACGGAGAGATAATATGTAGTTTTATGGATGAAAAAGCGAAGGACTATTTTCGGATAAAACAAACTTTTTCGTATATGAACGTATTGACAAGTCCGAATTTAAAAGCAAGGGGTATAAACTCATGCAGGTATCATAATGCTAAAACTATCCATAGAAAACATCAATAGCCATTCGCCATACCGCATTCAGCTGTCTGGCGACGGTTTTTTTATAATTCCCGCTTAGTTCCTTTGGACGGGGCATTTACTTCCTTTAGGCTAAATGCGGAACGTTTGAGCGTAGAATACGATGAGTATTTACGCTGAATACGAGGCGAATTCAGCCTGAATACGAAGTTATTCCAAGTTTCTGGTTTCATGCGTCAAGTTTTGCATCAATCTTTCAAGCCTAAGAAAATGTATTTTTAAGTCTAAGAAAATATTAATTCAAGCCTAAGGAATAAAATTTTCAAGGCTAAGCGCGGTGTCTCTTCCTAAATAAAGTTGATTCGCTCATCTGGAAAAGCTAATGTGTTTAACATAATTCGCTATCTACCATTAACACTTCATTGTTATCCTTTACAAGGGGATCTTAAGGGAAATAATTGTTGCCCCTAAGGGAAAAAATTGTAACCCTTAAGGGTAGCAATTGCAACCCCTAAGGGGTGGTAATACGACCTCGTGAGCTCGTAGGAAGGAAGTTCCGAATAACTTACGAATTCAGCAAGTAATGAAGTGTAATGGTTATTGGTTAATAGCCCCTCTCCAACTCCCCCGAGGGGGAGAGAACTAGCTTAGTAGGTTAATAGATTGTAATGGTTATAGGTTATGGGTTTATAGGTTATGGGACGGCGCATTTAGTTCCTTTGGATGAGCCGTTTACTTCCTTTAAATTGAACGTTAATCGCTTCAAGCATTTACATTGCGTGGTTCTGGAGCCGGTATTCTGCCAGCTGCTCGTACTTGGTGCCGGGACGGCCATAATTGGCATAGGGATAGATGGAGATGCCGCCACGAGGGGTGAAGATACCTGTCACCTCGATGTACTTGGGATCCATGAGGCGGATGAGGTCTTTCATGATGATGTTGACGCAGTCCTCGTGGAAGTCTCCGTGGTTGCGGAAACTGAAGAGGTAGAGCTTGAGGCTCTTGCTTTCTACCATGCGCTGGTCGGGCAGGTAGCTGATGCGTATCTCTGCAAAGTCGGGTTGGCCGGTGATGGGGCAGAGGCTGGTGAACTCGGGACAGTTGAACTGTACCCAGTAGTCGTTCTCGGGATGCTTGTTCTGGAATGTTTCGAGCACCTCGGGTGCATAGTCTTGACGGTATTCGGTCTTGCGACCAAGGGCGGTGAGGCCCTCATTATCTCTTTGATTCATTTTCTTGTTATTTCGTTATGATGCTTTTACTACTTAGATATTTCTCTAATCCGTGACGGCGAAGTTTGCATGCTGGGCACTCGCCACAACCATCGCCTGGGATTCCGTTGTAGCAGGTCATGGTCTCATTGCGTACAAGGTCGAAGATACCAAGTTCGTCGGCAAGCTGCCATGTCTCTGCCTTGTCCTTCCACATGAGTGGGGTGTGGATGACGAACTGCTCATCCATCGCGAGGTTGAGGGTCACGTTGAGGGAGCGGATGAATGAGTCACGGCAGTCGGGATAGCCGCTGAAGTCGGTCTGCGATACACCTGTCACGATGTTCATGATGTCGTGTTCGCGAGCATAGACGGCTGCTACACTCAGGAAGAACAGGTTGCGTCCGGGAACGAATGTGTTGGGAGGGGTGTCGGCAGGTTTGTCGCGGTCCATCGTGATGGCTTGGTTGGTGAGCGAGCAGTTGACAGCCAGTTGGCTGATGAATGAGAGGTCGAGCACGGTGAACGGCACATCGGCACGCTCGGCTATCCGTTGGGCATAGACCACTTCCTGCTCGTGTTTCTGTCCGTAGCGGAAACAGATGGCATGGACTTCCTCGAAATGCTTCTTTGCCCAAAACAGGCATGTGGTGCTGTCCTGTCCGCCTGAGAAGACCACTAATGCTTTATTCTTTGATAACATAGGGGTAGGGCTTACAGTTCTTTGATCTTGAATGCATTGTACGAGATGTTGTCGTCGAAGACATCGGTGTGTTCATGACGTTTCACGTAGTTCACCACACGGATGGTGAGTGGCAGGGCAAGAATCTCGTAGAGTGTCTTTGCGACTACCTGTGTGAGCATGAGGCTGATGAGGACCTCGAACGGTACCTTGGGCTCTCCCTCAATGAGGGTGGGGAAGATGTAGAATGCCAAGGGGAAGAAGATGACGGAGTCGGCTGTCTCGCCTACGATGGTGGATGCGATGGCGCGGAGGGAGAAGTAGTAGTTCTTATGTCCCTTGTTGCGGTTTGCCAGTTTCATGCGGCTCATCACCCATGCATTGAGGAACGAGCCTACGATGAATGCGATGAAGCTTGCCATCGTGACTTGCGGGGCGAACATGAATGTCTGACGAAAAGCATGGTCGCTGTCGGGTTCGAGTGCGGGCAGGAAGCAAGCGATGGCTCCCATGACTACGACGAAGAAGTTCATGAGGAAGCCTGTCCAGATGATGAGACGTGCCTTGCGGTAGCCCCACACCTCGGCGATGCAGTCGTTGAGGATGTAAGAGATAGGGAAGATGATGAATCCGCAGGTGAGCGAGATGTCGCCATAGACGCGGAATACTTTGGTCTCCAAGAGATTGGAGGTGATGAGGCATACGCAGAAGAGGATACCCATCAGCATGAAGAAGACGCTTACCGTCCTCTTCCCGTCACCACGAAGGGTGGAAGTCGTTGTTTGTTCCATTGATTTCTTGTTTTTTTAGCGTGGTGTTCAAGCACACGCCCCCAAACGGGGAGTTAAAAAATTAAGCCTCTCCCCATCCCTCCCCCCAAAGGAAGGGAGTTTCTAATAGGAAGGACTTTCAAAAGCGAGTGCAAAGGTAGTAAAAAAATACCATTTGACCATTTACTATTGCCTTTTTTTACAAAAAAATGCAGGCGCGGAGCCTGCATTTTCTGTTTTTGACATTATTCTGACTTTTTTATAGTGAGCAACGTCGAACTATTATTTAACCATAACCTTGATGGTTCTGCCGTCAGAGGTGCGGATGATATTGATGCCACGTTGAGGAGCATTCAGACGAGCACCACTGATGGAGAAGATTGCATCTGTGTTCTTCACACTCCACGCTTCACGCTCCATGTTCTCAATGCCTGTATCATCAAACTCAGCCGTCTTATCGCCTGAACCGTAGTAGTAGAGTTTCCATTCGCCTACCACCTCGTAGTCGTTCGCCAGTACTTCCTTCTTCGAGAGTCCGATAGTCACTGTGCCATCGTTGCCTACATAGAACGGGAGTTTGTTGAGGTATGCTCCGGCTGCGAAGTACTCAGCAGTACCCGTTGTGCCATCTGGAGCATAGAGACCGTTGGAGAGGGTGTAGAACTTATTCGATGGAGAGAGTTGCTCTGCTGTAGCACCCTCGGTGAGGTTCATGACAGGCTTGCTGTATTCCTTTGCAGCAGTCTTGGCATAGAGTGTAGTGAGGTGGGTCTCAGTACCGTTCGCGATGTATGCCTCTTCCTCATTCCAATAGCCCGCACGATAGTAGGTGTGAACAGTCACCATGTAAGTTCCTTCAGGAAGACCTGAGAGGGTCTGATTGAGTTCGAATCCGGCACGATTATACGAAACGGTGTATTCCTTGTAGCCGTTCATTGCTGTTGTTACCCAACCATCGATGCGACCTTCGTTCTTGTCACCCTTCGTTGGGTCGAAGTTGTTGTTGACAATCAGGTTGGAAACGTCTGAAGGTTCGTCAGTCTGTTCTGGGTCACCCATGTACCACAGTTGCCATTCACCCACTACTTCGTAGTCGTTTGCCAGCACTTCCTTCTTCGAGAGTCCGATGGTCACTTCGCCATCTGCTGGTACAGTGAATTCAAGTTCGTTGAGATAAGCTCCGGCAGCGAAGTACTCAGCAGTACCCGTTGTGCCATCAGGAGCGTAGAGACCATTGGTAAGGGTGTAGAACTTATTCGATGGAGAGAGTTGCTCCGCTGTAGCACCCTCGGTGAGGTTCATGACAGGCTTGCTGAACTCTTGTTCTGTAGTCTTGGCATAGAGTGTAGTGAGGTGGGTCTCAGTACCGTTTGCGATGTATGCCTCTTCCTCGTTCCAATAGCCGGCACGATAGTAGGTGTGAACTGTCACTTTATATTTACCCTTTGGCAGACCCGACAACTTCTGGTTCAGTTCGAATGCCGCACGGTTGTAAGAAACTGTGTATTCCTTGTAGCCGTTCATTGCAGTTGTTACCCAACCGTCGATACGACCTTCGTTCTTGTCGCCCTTCGCTGGGTCGAAGTTCGGATTGACAATCGCTGATGTATAGTCCACAGGGTTGTCCTCAGATGCGTTTTCGCCACCCATCTTCACGGCTACAGCAGCAGCGTTGAGGTCGTTGATAGCCTGTTCGGCTGTTTCGTTGTCGTACGCTTTAGCCATGAACGAGGCTTTTGCAGCATTGAGTATTTCCTGAGCATTCGCCAATGTGACTGCGCTGGCTGTTGTGCTACCTGCAATTGCATCGGAAAGGGTGTTGATGGCTACCCCTAATCTTGTATAGATGGCTGTACCCAGTTCTACCTTCTCCATCGCACTCTTTAGTCCAATAAGCACAGCATACGCATCGTTTGGTTCTACTGCATCATCAATAGCCTTTTGCAAGTCAGCACGTTCGGGCTGACCACATTCTGCACTCAGTAAAGCCTGTGCGTTAGGTAGGGTCTGTCCAATCACAGCGTTGAGCACTTCTGCATTCTTTGCACGGAAAGTGAGGCTTACACCGCCTGCCCAAAGCATACAGCTCTCCACAGAGCGTACTTTGTTGGTGATACCGATACGCATGGATCCGTCGGTTACCAATCCGTAAACGGTGAGTGGATAGGTTCCTTCTATAAAGGCATCGCTGGCTTCATCTGCGGAGTTTACACCGGCTGATGTCACCTTGCTCTCATATGAATTGATATAGGCGTATGCTTTCGCCAGTTCGGCATATTCTTCAGTATAAGTGTCACCTGGACGGAACACAGCCTGGAGGTTCATCTCGTATAGTCCGTTTTGCAGACCGGTGAGTTCCTGATATACATCGCATACCATGTTCTGAGCTTCAAACACACGGAAGTCCTCCTTACCTACAGGCCATACAGGACCTACCGCTGATTTCCATCCTCCTGCTTCTGCAAAGCGTGGATTCTTCAGCAGTTCGGTGCAGTCGTCACCATCGCTCATACCCGATGCTACCGCATCTTGCAACAGTCTTTCGAGGTATTCTTTCTCAGCCTTGATGGCATCCAGTTCGAGCAACCTTTCGTTCAACACATACTGTCCACCACCGTTTCCGTTATATTCACCTTCAGCAGGTGCCGCATCGTCCATGAGGTAGTCACCCAAACGGTTCGCTGCATCCGAATCGGTACTCATGGTCGAAATCCAATCTTCAGCTTCCATAAATACCTGATAATAATCATCGTATGCATTTAGGTTGTTGGCGAATACTGCTAGGGCATCGATAAAGTGAGTGATGACTTGATCATAGTACGAACCCATATTGTCTGGCGTCGTGCTTGAGGCCTCATTCAGCAGCCCGCATGCCTCTTGGTAGTTGCAGAATGCCTTGTTCTGACTGAAGGCTTCTCTATCCTCCTCGCTGATGAGTTTGTCCAGTTCGTCAGCCTGTTTCAGTATCTCAGATACCATGTAGTCGTACGACTCCTTCTTGTCGCCCAAATAGAACAGTTCCACATTGTCCAGTCCAACCCAGTTCGGCCCTTTCTCCTCGATAGCCAGACCGAATTCGAGAGTGCCGTCTGTCACGATGGCCATCACTTCAATAGGCTCCTCGATGTTGATATTTACCGACTCCACCAAATTCTTGTACTTACCTGCATAGAGATAAGTGTCGCCAGTCTCATTCGCGAAAGCCAATGCTTTCAGTCGGTACACACCGTTAGGAATGTCCGTCAATGAGGCATAGATGCGACCTGTTCCGAATGCTGATGGATGCCAGTTTTCGTAGTGGTTGCCAGTTGTGTTATAGTCGGCTGCAGCATTTCCGTTGCTGGCTTGTTTGTTCTGTGCGATTGTGGTTGATGTCCACCCCTTCGTGTCACCATTGGTGAATGTCTGTTCCACAGTGCCCAGCATTGCCAGCATCTCGAATGGTTTCTCGACAGAAGCGTTGGCATAGTTGGCTGCATTGATGGCTTCCTTCAGGGTCTTTGCTGCTTCTTCTAGCTCTGCAGGTGTTGCATTTGTGTTGTTATAAACCTTCTGAGCAGCAGCCAATGCATCAGCATTTAAACCTTCGGTCAGCTGACCTTCCGCAATCACCTCACCCAATGCGACAGCAGCTTCGTATTGTGCCATCTTAGCCGTGTAGGTGGTATAGTTTTCAGGAGTGACAAACATCCATTTCACCTGGAATCCGCTTGCTGTGTAGCCGTCTCCGTCCACATAGGTCTCAGGGTCGGTGAGATACAGACGCGTGTCTTCCATCTCAGGTATACCGCCCAGATAGGTGTTAGGATATTCCGTAGGATTGAATACAGCATTCTGTGCCGACAATCCTATTTTGTAGATGTCGTTTCCCTGCGGGATGAAGACGAAGACATCATCACCTGTGTTTTCACCGCTTTCGTCCACCCAGACGCCATCTACTCCTTTAATATAAAGAGGCAAGAACGTGCCTGTGGGGTCGGCAGCATTCGTAATCTTGTACGCATTGTCTTCACCCGATACTTTTTGGAGGATCACACAGTGTCCTACAGTTGCGCTGAGGCTTGCTCTCGTTCCCCATTCGTTGGCACCCGTGAAAAACTTTTCAGCATCCACGTTGTACAGATACAGTTGAGTTTCCGCCGCAAGTGGCGTGCTTGCAGGCATTGTTGGCTTAGTCCATTGAGCCAAGACAGGAATGCATGTCGCAAGGACTGCAATCATCAAAAGAAGTCTTTGTTTTCTCATAAATGTGATACAATAATGAATAAGTTATTGAATATAAAGATGATCTTGTTGTAGTTCTTTTAAAACGCAAAATTACGAAAAAAAAGAAAAAGGAACAGTCGAAAGTGAAAAATAATAAGAAAACGTATGAAAAATATTCAAATTTTTCCTATCTTTGTACCCATAAAATGCGATTAAGCAGACAATTGTTATTCGAATAATGAAACTAACAAGTATTCTATTTACAATCTTTTTACTGTTCACGTCTTCAGCCTTGGCTGTCGACTTGACCAAATGTACGATTGTCTATGATTCAGACGATTATCCTCTAGTGGCTAAGATGGCGAATACGTTGGCAAACGATATATGGATGGTAACAGACCAGCGTCCTGCCGTTTCAACCAGTACATCTTTCCCTGCGCTCCACTCAACATCCAATATCATCGTCCTCGGCACGCAAGGGCGTTCGTCATTGATTGATGCGCAAAAACTGAATGGCAGTTGGGAATGCTACAGCATCCGTACAGATAAGAACAGGATAGTAGTATGCGGTTCTGATCCTCGTGGATTGGCATACGGTGTGCTACATATCAGCGAGAAAATCGGTGTCAGTCCTTGGTATTGGTTCGCTGATGTTCCTGTACGCAAAATAGCACCAGGCCGTCCTCTCAATTATTCGGAGAATATTGTCAGTCAGCCGCCTACTATTAAGTACCGTGGCATTTTCATCAACGATGAAGACTGGGGTCTGAAAACCTGGTCGGCTACTACGTTTGAGAAGGAACTCAACGACATCGGACCGAAAACCTACGATAAGGTATGCGAACTGATATTGCGCCTGAAGGGTAATATGCTGGCTCCCGCCATGCATTCATGTACTGGAGCTTTCTATTCACATCCCGAGAGTCAGCAAGTTGCGGCGGAGTGGGGCATCATGATTACCACTAGCCATTGTGAGCCGATGTTGTTCAACAACGCGGCAGAGAGTGAATGGAGTAAGGAGCGTGACGGCGAATGGAACTATCTGACCAACAAGGAGGTGATTCTGCAGAAATTCCATAATCGTCTGCGTGAAACCGCCGCTTACGATAATATCTACACCACTGGTATGCGAGGTCTGCACGATGAAGCCATGAAGGGTTCAACCGATCCGAAAGTGCGAGCACGTACGCTGGAACAGGTGTTTGCCGCACAGCGTCAGATATTGGAAAAATACAAACAAAAGGTTGTCACCAGCATTCCCCAGATTTTTGTTCCTTACAAAGAGACCCTCGACATCTACGATGCAGGATTGGAGGTGCCTGAAGACATCACTCTCGTATGGCCGGACGACAACTACGGCTATATGAAGCGTGTCAGCAATGGCGCAGAGCGTAAGCGTAGTGGCGGTTCGGGTGTCTATTATCATCTTAGCTATCTGGGTGCTCCTCACGACCATCTATGGGTCAGCACGATGGCGCCAGCATTGATGTACGAAGAGTTGCGCAAGGCTTACGACTCGGGGGCTGACCGCTATTGGTTGCTGAATGTGGGAGACATCAAGCCTATGGAGATAGAGATGCAGCAGTTCTTCGATATGGCGTGGAACTTCTCTGCCTTCAGTTATGACAATGTGAATCGATACCAAGCCTGTTGGTTGGCAAGTGTGTTTGGAAAGAAATACCAAAAAGCATTCCAAAACATTCTTGATACCTACTATCGATTGGCATGGCAGCGTAAGCCTGAGTATATGGGCTACGAAATGGAGTGGGATAGTCAGGAGAACAGCCGATTGCACGATACAGACTTCTCGTTTGCTGATGGAACGGCCCAGCAGCGTCTGACTGACTACAAGCGGATTGCCGAGCAATGCCAGCAGATTCATCAGCAGTTACCTGCAGACTATCAACCGGCTTTCTTCGAGATGCTCAGCTATGCTGTCAACGGAGCCTATCAGATGAACCGTAAGTTCCTTATGGCTCAGCGTAATCATGAGACAGGAAGTCAGGCTGATGCCGATGAGTCTCGTCAGGCATTCGATGCTATCAATGCCTTGACTCATACCTACAACACCCTGCTTGATGGGAAGTGGAATCAGATGATGTCAGAAATACCACCAGGCTATACCGCTAAATATCACCTCATGCCTGAACTGACCGGCACACCAACGACTGCCTACCAATTGCCGAAAGCACAGCTTCATCCCAATCTGCCGAACGTGATTGAACTCAATAAGGTGAAACTGCCGGCAGGATTCCGTCGATTCAGCGGGATGGGCATGGACTGGACTGTCATCCAGATGGGCAACCCGTTCGATGCCGTGCAAAACCCGCAATCACTCAGTTCTGCCCATATTGATATTCCGTTCACTACAGGGGAGTCGGAGGTGGAAATCCAAATCACGGTCGTACCTTTGTGGCCCGTAAGTGCCGATCGTAGCAATCGCATAGGTGTGAGTGTAGATGGTGCCCGTCCTGTGGTGTGTGAGAATATCTTCAAGGAGTGGGGACCGGAGTGGAAACTGCAAGTGCTTGAAAACCGTAAGGATTTCTATGTCACCTTTCCACTAACGTCCGGCAGTCGTCACATCCTTACCCTCATAGTAGGTGACCCGGGTCAGATCGTTCAACGCATTGCGTTCCGATAAATAAATTCTTAATTATTAACAACTTAAAACATTAAAAGAAAATGAAAAAAGTAATGATCAGCCTTGCCGCTGTAGCAGCCATGCTGCTTATGGCATCATGTGGAAACAAGAGTGCAAACGGTACGGAAGCAGCTGCTGATGCAGAAGAGGTTGCAGAAGTGGCAGAAGTGGCTTACGAGCACTTCAAGATTGAGAAGTACAACGCGAGTGTGGACTTGGTGAAAGGGATGCGCCGTACCGATGATCCTCAGATGGACAATGGCGGCCTCTTTACTGTTGTGCCCGAGGATGCTGACGATTTTCCTATCTACGGATGTGTGGATGCAAGTGTGTATGAGAGCTATGAGGAGTACACCGATGAGCGTATTCAGAGTGAGTTCAACAGCATTCCAGAGGAGTCGGTCGACAAGGTGATTGACCTTGAAAAGAAAGAGTTCTCTTACGCCGTTCCAGGTGAGACCATCAGCGAGTACCATCGCTGCATCTACAAGGGCAACCTGTCGGCTTCTGTTACTGTTGCTTACAGCGAGAAATATGCAAAACAGCTTGGTGGCGAAATATGCGACCATATCCTACAATCGCTGCAGTTCGATGAATAGTAACTATACAGAGATTTAAAACAAATATTGCTCTCCGGTAAAATTTTTATGCTACCCCAAAAAAACTATACGTATTATTTGGAAAAAGAGATTTATTTTTGTATCTTTGTGGTGACATTACGCATACTATTCCCATTCCACTATAATAAATTTGAAAGTAATTTGGCTAAAGGCAAACGATAGTGCGCCTATAGGCAATCTCCCTTCTCAGCCGACTTATCTTCCCGATTGAGTCGGCTTTTTTCCCCTTTTGAATTGGCTTATTTTTCCTTTGCCATTCAGACAATGGACTTCTAACAACTATAGTCTTAACTCATAGCTGTCTTCACCCCTTTTGGGGTTACTCTAAACTATAAACTATTATAATATTGACTGTCCGCTAAAAAAGAAGGATATGAAGTATGGAGGGAGCTTGCTTTTTGAAATATGTGTCCACAATGCCTATTTATCGGCACTGCTATCGTTTTTCAACTTTTAACGGACACCAATATAAAACAAATGAGGATGTGCCTGTTTTGACACACCCTCATTTGTTGTTATCTCACCATGATTTTCTTTCCGTCGATGATGTAGAGTCCTCTCATGGGCTGACCACTTAGTCTGTGACCTTGGAGGTCGTACCTGACGCTGTTTTGCTGTGAGAGGGTAGGGATAAGGTCCTTGATGCCCGTATCGATGTTCTCCAACGCTTTCAGGAACTTTTCGTAGTAGGTGGTGAGCTGCTTGATGGAGTTGAGTATCTGGGTGTCGTTCTTGATGCGCGATTCCGTGCTGTAGTAATCGCGAGCCTTGACCAGACGGGTAAAGTTGGTGTTGGTATTAACAGCAGGATTGTCGGCATAGAGCGCGATGAGACTATCGACTGCGGCATAGAGCGCATAGTAGTCGTCGAGGTTCTGCTTGCGAACAGAAAGGGGGGTCGTAGCCTCGATGACTGTTGTCGTAGCGGCTTCGTACTCGGTAGGTGAGGTTGAGGCGAAGGTGGCGTATGCTTCGAGGGTTGTGCGGACTTTCTCGCGCAGGCTCTCAGCCGTGCTGTAGCGTTCGTCGGCTGTTGCATCATATAGTTCCTGAGCAGCCTGCATGGCATCACGGAACGGCTTCTTGTACTTGATGGCTGCCGATGAGGTTTCGCTCACACCAAAGGTATAGGTGAACTTGATGACTGCTGCGGTCACTCCACGCTCGTCCTTCACCTTATTAAGATACATGGTGTAGGTTCCTTCCTTGATGGTGTCTCCCTCCATCACCTTGAGCGTGATGACGTTGCTCAATCCCGTTTCTTCTGCCTTGAGGTTCACTCTGCCTGGTGAGCCCGACAGGTATGCCACCACGTTCTCTGCCTCGACTCTGAGGTCGAACGCATAGCGGAAGGTGTTGACGGTGAGTGGGATGTCGAATGAGTTGTTCTCGTAGCAAACCTCAGTCAATGTGATGGGTACAGGGTTTTGTACTTCGATGGTACGCGACACTTCTTTCTTCTTGTTGTCGTTATCGGTCACGACGATGCGGATGGTGTGGCTGCCTGCCTTGGGTTTTATCCATTCGTAGGTGAGAAGGGTGTCTCGCACGTTGAGGTCGCGATATGCCTGGCGCATCGTGCCGTCGAGATAGAGCTGAGCCAGTTTCACCGTTCCGTCCTTATCGCTGACGCGGAAGCTGAGAGGGATGGTGTCGATGCTGGTATAGGTATCGTTGACCGTAGGGGAGATGATGCGAGCGGTTGGGATATTGGGGTCGAGCGAATAGCGCTTACAGAAGTTCCAGATGAGGTGACGGTTGAGGTCCATAGGCCAGTGACCGCCGTTGTGGTATGAATAGAGAACGACTTCACCGCCGTTAGGTCCGCCTGTCCAGCGCTCCAAGTCTCCATTGTACCAACTGCTACTGATAGGCTTGTAGTTCGTCGTCTTCTTGTAATTAGGGTGCTTGTCGTGCTTGGCGTAGTTCTCTATGTAGTCGTGGATGCCGTATTGCTCGTAGCCAAACACATCGTCATCGTAGGCGATACATTCGAGCAACACCACAGGTTTCTTACAGTTGTTCCAAGGTTGTTCACTGAACTGGATACCGCTGGTAGGAGCGAAAGCAGCAATCTTGTCCTGCATGTTGGCAATGCAGTGGTGGATGAGCATCGAACCCATTGAGAAGCCCGACCAGTACACACGGTTGGTGTCGATGCTGAACATAGCAGCCATCTCGTCGATGGTTTTCAGCACAAAGTTCTGGTCTTTCGTACCACCTGTGTCCCAGGTGCTTCCATCACTTCGCAGATAGGCGATGACGAATTTTGCGGTGTCGATCATCTCATACATCTTGTCCGACCCATACTGATACTCAGGGTCTTGGTTCATACCGTGAGTGACGATGAATAGCGGAGAATTGTCGGGTAGAGAATTCGGTACGAACACCACCATATTACGTTTCTGACCATTGACATTGATGTCGATACTCTGTTTCTTGTAAGCTTGTCCCTGCAGCAAGGTGCAGAGCAACATAATCGTAGTAAAAAGTTTCAATTTCATAAAAGTAGTCGTTAATTATTGGGTTACGGCTGCAAAATTACAAATAAATTGGCATGCAGACAAACTTTCTGTACCTTTTTTCACTTTTCCTCCTAATTTGCTTGCTATAGACTACAAAAAGCAGAGCTTTTGAAGAGAAAAACATCGAATAAACGAAAATTATGCATTATGAATTGACTTGAAAAGTCTAAATTGCTAGCGTTCGGCAATAAAAACAAGCTTTTATTGCACTTTCTTAACCGCAATTTTGCTGCATATGAATTAATTTCCTTATCTTTGCAGCGTATGAATTCATTATTAGAAAATAACAAGAAGCGAATACAGTCTCTTTGTCAGAGATATAAAGTGAAGACATTGCATGTTTTTGGCTCTGTCTTAACTTCTCGTTTCTCTGGAGAAAGCGATGTTGACTTTCTTGTAGAATTCAAAAAAGAAGAGATCAAGGACTATTTTACCAACTTTTTTGATTTTAAATCGGCCCTGGAAGATACAACAGGAAGAGAGGTTGATTTGTTAGAGAATCATGCAATAAGAAATCCTATCTTGAAACATAACATTAATCGTACTAAGCAACTTATATATGGATGAAATGATTCAAAAACATTTGTACGACATCCTAAATGCCGTTGTTGAGATAGAGGGCTTTTTCGAAGGACGTCCCAGACTTTTTGAGGTCTTTAATGCAGATATGATGCTTCGCAGAGCCGTAGAACGTAATATCGAAATTATTGGTGAAGCAATGAATCGTATTTTAAAAGAGGACTCGGAAATCCAGATAACAAATTCGCGGAAAATAGTTGATGCTCGTAATTATATTATTCATGGTTATGATAGCCTTTCTTCTGAGATATTGTGGAGTATCATTATCAATCATTTGCCGCTTTTACACCAAGAAGTTTCCTCGTTATTGAATGAGGAATGATATAATTAGGTAATAGGAATCTTATAAGGTGTGGCACTATCGATGCTGCACCTTTTTCTATAAGCAATAACCATTATCAACTCACACCTTTCATCCTTCAACTTTCAACTCTCAACTGACTTTAAACTATAAACTTTCAACTTTAAACTTTATTATCCACACTTTTTTCACTTTTTATTTGGCAGTTTAGAAGAAACATTGTATATTTGCAGATGTTTATGATAAAACGACTGATGAAAAATAAACAGTGGAAGTGGGCGCTGCTGATTTGCGTCGTACTTCTGACAGCTTGCCATGGTTATAAAAATGACGGGAAGCAAGTAAGATATGAATATTGGAACGAAGGATTCGGGTTTGGCAGTGTGAAAGTTGATGCTGATCCTCAAACATTTGAGGATTTGGGAGATAGCTATGGACGTGATGCTAAACATGTTTTCATTGAGGGCAAACTCGTTGAGGGTGCTGATGGTGCAACTTTCAAGTATCTTGGTAAACGATACGGCGTAGATGCCAATCACGTATGGCATAATGATACCATTATGTCCACAGCTGATCCGAAGACGTTCAGAGTACACAGTGAACTCTTAGCTGAAGATACAACCGATTACTATTGGTATGGTCGTGCGGTTCGTGTAGTTGATAAGCAGTCCTTTGTCATATTAGGTGATATTGACGATTTTGATACTCGGTGGGCAAAGGATAAATGCAACGCTTATTGCATGGGTTATGCACCCGTTCCACTTGCCGACTATGAAAGCTTTCATACAATTAAGGGTGCGAGGTGGATGTCTGGGGATTATGCTGCCGATAAATATCGTGTGTATTTCCAAGACCACATCGTGGAAGGAGCTGATCCGCAGACATTCCGTGAGGTTGAATTCTATGTAGGGCAGGATAAAAATCGCGTATATCATAAATGGAAGGCATCGACAGTCCGAGACTATAGGAAGCTGACACGGGTAGGAAATTACTTCTTTACTGACGGTAAACAAATATACAACAGGAACATGGAGGAATTCTCAGAAGCCGATCCAACTACGTTCCGAGTGTTGGCCGATAATCAAGGCGATTGTGTTTGGTATACCGATGGAGATCATATTTGGTGGTATGATCAAATAGTAGAAGAAGCTGATGCTGCAACTTTCAGTCCAGTATACCTTTATTCGTATTTCACGGGTAAAAAAGAACGAGTTGGAGGTTCTAGTTATACTTATGGCAAGGATGCATACCATGTGTTTTGCAGGGATTCTTTGATGGAGGGGGCCGATCCTGCCTCATTCGAAATAATTGACTTCAATGATAATAGTTCGTGGACAATATTTGACAAGAACTGTATTTATTCGAGTAATCCCTCAAAACGACTACAGAAATACCTGGAGCAAAAGTACGGAAAGAAAACAATGAAGTAAGTAAAAAGGAAACTACTTACCCTATATAAAACTTGGTACGCAGCGAACGCTGCTCAATTCGTCGGCGCTCGCTGCCCATATCGGCAGCGGGCGCTGCTGATATCGTCTGCGGCCGCTGACGAACGGAGAGATACGGGTTCTCTCCCTGATTAACGTAGCTTCTCTCCCGCTTTAACGTAAGTTCTCTCCCTGTTAGAGGTAACTTCATTCTGGGTAGAATGCCAAAAGCCCTTTGATGTGTTTCTATGTAGGAACGATATTTTGCTTTAAATACGCCGAAATGATAAGTTTCTGCTCTTTTTTAATATTAATTGCATAAAATAGTAATCTTTTCTTTCCTGTTATGGAAAGTTTACGTATCTTTGTACCGCAAAAGTAGAAAAATGAACGAAAGATTTAAAGTAGTATATTCTGATGATGCTTTAGAATTTATCGATTCGCTGCCACCGAAGGCAATACCGCTGGTAGGTGCAAAAGCTGCAATCTTATCCTGCATATCAGCCATGCAGTGGTAGATAAGCGCTGAACCCATCGAGAAGCCCGACCAGTACACGCGGTTGGTATCGATGCTGAACTTGGCTGCCATCTCATCGATGGTCTTCAGCACGAAGTCCCTGTCCTTTGTGCCACCAGTGTCCCATGTTTTATCGATGCCACGAAGGTAGGCGATGACGAACTTTGCCGTATCAATCAGCTCGTACATCTTGTCCGCCCCATATTGGTATTCAGGATCTTGGTTCATGCCGTGAGTGACGATGAATAAGGGGTAGTTGTCGGACATCGAGTTAGGGGTGTAAACGATCATGTTGCGTGACTGACCGTTGACGTTGATGTCGATACTCTGTTTTTTGTAAGCCTGACCCTGCAACAGGGTGCAGAGCAGGAGAATCGTAGTAAAAAGTTTCAGTTTCATAAATAGTTGTATTTATTATTGGTTTGCACCTGCAAAGGTACACATTTTTTGATATGTGACAATTATCTATTCGCTTTTTTCCACATTTTCAGCCTTTCATACTTGCATTTTGCCCTCAATGTAGTTCAAGACCCTTTACCTCAATGACTTGATCGACAAATCCGTCGCGATAGATGATGAGGGTATGGCCGTCGTAGGTGAGAGTAATGGTGACAGAGGGCAGCAGGGTGGGGTGTTCGTCTCCATTCGTACCATTGCTCTGGGTCGCCCAGTTGTCGCTCGAGAGAAGGCGGTTCGTACTGCGATATGTTTTATCTCCGATATGTATTTCGGGTCGATAATCGACAGGGCTTATAGAATAGGTGAAAGGAGTCGTCCCATCGATGCGGAACAGATCTCCGTCATAGTGATTGGGGTCGAGCTGGAACTGTTTCTCAAACTTCTTGATAGGGGTCTGTTCGGCAATCTCACGACAAGTAAGGAAAGGTTTTCCGTTGTAATCGCAATGGATGGCTGTGGGGAAGCCCTGTGGGTATCCGCGCCGCACCATCCAGTACTGGTAGTCGCCCTGCATCCATGCCAGCCTGATGCTCCCTTTCTTGGCTCCTGGAATGACGTAAGGGCGAGCATTGTTTTTGGGTGAGTTGCTTGTAATGGGCGTACCTTCAGTCACACGGCCTGACTTGTCGATACTGTACTGATAGATTTCATAGACACCATCACGGTCGTAGCTGCCATTCTTTATAGGGACGGAAACATAGAGGGTGGATGGGTTCACGGGATCGATAGCCATACCGCCGCTATAGCATTTCTCTGTCTGCGTCCAACTCTGATGGAAGGCATGTCCGGCTTCACAGATGCGGATGTGTTGCCATGTTTTGCCCGTCCAACGTGCATAATAATAGGTGTGGTTGTCTTTCGATGCATCGATATGTGGATATGCAATGACGGGATGCTTCTTGCGGTCGAGTGCTATCTGCCATATCCAGTTGCGGACGTTAGGGGTGCGGTCTACGATAGTGGCGGGGTAGGCTGAGGCATATTCCTCCGTCTTGCTGACACGGAAAACACCTTCATCGAGGCGTTTCAGTTGCTGACCGTTGATATCACGCAGGATGGGTCCATTTCCATGATTGATGTCGATGATGTTGATATAGAGCCAGTCGGGCATTTCGTTGTCGGGGTGCCCTGTTGTATAGCCTACATATATCTTGTCCTTTCCATTACTGATATATTTGGCGTAGGGGCGAGCTCCTGTTGACTGTACCACCTGATGTGGCTCATAGTCGAAATGGCAGTTGTCCTCAGCATCGGGCATTGTAAGGCGGGCGATAGTGGGGTGCCAGTTGATACCTCGCCAGCAGAGATAGATGTGATGTGGGTCGTCGCTCATGATGAACGGAGACGGATAGGTGGTGTTAGCGCGAGTCTCGAGGTTTTTTTCTTCGCCCAGAGCTGTGATGTCGCCTGGTTTGCGCGAGATACGGTACCAGATGCGTGGTTCATCAGTGTGACGGGTATAGAAAATCATGACCCGCCCATCGGGCAAAATGAGAAAGGTAGGATTGTTGTGATCGTCGGGCTGGAAGAAACTGCGTACAAGCACATCAGTTTTGAGATGGCGTTTCCAATCGTATTGTGTGGCTTTCACGTTACCATGTACGTCGATATAGCCAATGTATGAGTACTGACCATGATGCAGGGCACGAGGGTCGGCGAACCAACACCATGCACCTTCATTTGTAACGATGGTTTGAGCACTGAGACGGAGCGCAAGGCTCATCAGTAGGAGACAAATGGTAAGGATTCTTTTCATGAACAACGAGTATTAATTCGTTGCAAAGGTAGTGAAAAAAGTAAAATTGAGCATGAAAAAGAGAATGATTTTGCAGTTTTTCTATTTTTCTATTTTATAATGATTGCTTTTTTGCATTTTTTTGCTACCTTTGTCTCCGTAATAACAATCTAGCTAAAAAAACGGGGATATGAAGAAAACCTTTCTTGCTGCGCTGATGACCTCTATGCTCACAGGGGCATATGCGCAAGACTATACGATGAATGTGGGTAGTGTTGTGACTGAGATATCGTTCTATTCGCCGGAAATCGTTCGTGTGACGAAATACCAGAAAGCAGATGCGCTGGGAAAGACGGACCCCAAGGTGGTAGTAACGATGACTCCCCAAACGGTGAATCCCAAGACCTTGAGCGGAAGCAATGTAGACACCCTTCTTACTGAGAAGGTGATGGTGGTTTGCAACCGCCAGTCGGGTCTGCTGAACTTCTTCCGTCCAGATGGTACGGTACTGATCAGGGAGCGTTCGAAACCTGCATTCACCAAACGGACGACACATACGATTGACCCCTACACGGTGTCGCAGTCGTTCCGCCTTTCTACAGGCGAGGCTATCTATGGTTTCGGACAGGTGCAAGATGGCGCGTTGAATCATCGCAACAAGAGCTACAGCCACATGGTGCAGAACAATATGTCTGTATGGATTCCGTTCTTCCACTCTACACGTGGGTATGGATTGTATTGGGATCTTTACGGGCCTTGTGACTTCAGCGACAATTCAACCAACGGGGCTACATTCAAGACAGAGGCTGCCCATGCGGTCGATTATTATGTATTGGTAGGCGATGCAACCTATGGGGATGACGTACAGCGGTTGTTGCGCCAGTTGTCGGGTCAGGCTACGATGGTACCATTGTGGACTTTCGGCTACTTCCAGAGCAAAGAACGCTATCAGAGTGCGATGGAAACACTGGGTGTGCTTCAGAAGTATCGTTCGCTAAAAGTGCCTATCGACTGCGTGGTGCAGGACTGGCAATACTGGGGTGGTAACAATCAGTGGAATGCGATGGAGTTTCTCAACAGCACTTTCAAGACTGACTATCCGAAGATGATAAATGGTATTCACAAGGATGGAGGCCATCTGCTCATCTCCTTTTGGGCAAACTTCGGTCCTGATACGAAACAATATCAATATTTCAAGGAGCATAACCAGCTGATGAAGATGGGCAACGAAATCATGACGACAACCTATCCACCAAACTCAGGGGTAGCGATCTACAGCCCTTATCAGCAGTCGGCACGCGACTATTATTGGAGATGTCTTTGGGAAGGACTGGTGAGCAAAGGGGTGGATGCCTATTGGGTGGACTCGTCAGAACCCGACCATTATCAAGGAGGTGAGGACTGGGAAAAGACGAATGACTTCATCGTGCTGAACAAGGATGATGAAGATAATGCTACATTGAACCCGCATTCGCTCGAATCTGTCCATACCTGGCGCTCGATGCGTAATGTGTTTCCACTGATGCATGCAAGCGGTGTGTATGACGGTCATCGTGCTCAAAAGGCAGAGTTGACGGAAGCCAAGCGTGTGATGATTATGACACGTTCGGGCTTCATCGGCATGCAACGTTATGGCGCAGGTACGTGGAGTGGTGATATCACCGCATCTTGGGAGACACTTGCCAACCAGATACCAGCAGCCTTGAACTACTCGGCTTGTGGTATTCCCAGTTGGAATAGCGATATCGGCGGATTCTTCAACGGAAGCTATCATGGACCAGGACAGGATACCTACAATGAGTTGTTTTGTCGTTGGATTCAGTTTGGTACCTTCTGTACGATTATGCGTAGCCATGGTTCTGGAACCGATCGTGCCATTTATCAGTATGGTCAGGAGGGGGAAAGCTACTTCGATGTAATCAATCGTTATATCAATCTGCGCTATGCATTGCTACCTTATATTTATAGTACAGACAGACGGGTGTATAACGAAGGCTTTTCGTTCATGCGTGCAATGGGAATAGCCTATCCGGCAGACACCCGTACACATGAGTTGAAGGACCAGTTTATGTTCGGACGTGACCTGCTCGTCGCTCCTGTGACCCAATCGCAAGCTACCCAGCGCAGCATCTATCTGCCAAAGGGTGACAAGTGGATGGACATCTGGAACGGTCAACAGTATGAGGGCGGACAGATGGTAAAGCGCGAGGTAAGTCTGGCACTCATGCCGCTCTATGTGCGTCAGGGTTCCATCTTGCCTTGGGGACCTAAAGTGCAGTATAGTGAACAGAGTGACTGGGACAATCTCGAAATCCGCATCTATCCAGGAGCTGACGGACAGTTCACCCTCTACGAGGACGAGCGTGATAACTACAACTATGAGCAAGGTAAGTACTCGGAGATTCCGTTCAGTTGGGACGATAAGACTCGTACAATTACCATCGGACAGCGTAAAGGAGAGTTTGAGGGTATGCTTCAGAACCGCACATTCCGTATCGTGCTCGTCGATGCTGACAAGCATGTAGGAGTGGGTATCCAGCAGTCGGAGCGTTTCAGTAAGGATGTTGCCTACAACGGAACAGAGGTAATAGTACAGATAGACAACGAACATTTGGTGGCAGGCGACATAGCAGCAGTACAGAGCATTCAGGCTACTCCTACCAATATCAGTATGTTTCTGGGGCAGAGTCGCACTTTTGCTGTAAAGGCTAAGTTGGCTGACGGAACTTCGCAGTTCGTCACTCTTGATGCTGTTTGTGAAAGTAGTGACAGAGATGTGGCAGATGTGCGTGACGGTATTATCTATGCAGGACAGAAACAAGGGAAGGCAGTCATCAGTGTGAATTATACCGACGGAGTGGGAAATACTCACCAAACAAGTGTGAATGTCGAAGCATCGGTCCCAGAGAATCTCTATACATGGAAGGCAAACGACTGGTATCGTAACCGTGTGGCTGACCGTCTCGGGGCGTCGGACATCAGCTGTAATACGAAGAACAACACCATCACAATTACGAAGAAAGGTGCACAGAACATAGCCCTGCGTTATCAGGAGAAGAAATATATGGAGCCGGGTATGAAGTACCTCGTAGCAGTAGCGAGTGAGGTTTCGAATGCCAAGAATGACTCACAATTATGGTTCATCAATGGCACATGGGTGAATATCGTCAATCCAGTAGATGTGCGTACCTTGAAAGACGGACGCATCATGATAGCATGGAGCATTGATGAGAATAAGGGTTACCAACTCACAGGCGAGACGGTATTTGGCATGACCTCAACCAATACACAGGGACGCTCCGTCATCAGTTATGTGGGCTTTACGTCCGACTTGAAGAAGACGGAACAGCAACTCAATACTCCGGTTGGAATCGAAGCTATCGAGCAGTCAGCACTGAATACAGAACATTCAGTCTACGACCTTAGTGGACGATTAGTAGCGATTAGTCAAAGGTCTGCTATCAATAATCAATTGAGAAATGGGGTGAACATCGTCAGTAACGGCAATGGGAAAACCTCAAAGATATATAAGAAACAATGAGTTATACTCTATTTTTTAACAACTAATCTTTTTTTATGTGTATGAGACAAAAAATTACTTTGTTCCTCTTTGCAGGATTGTTCTCTCTGGCAGCTTTTGCCCAGACAGATTATGTAATTGTTGAGGACCTTACGTCGAAATTGTTGCAGAATGCCGATTTCTCGGCAGACGAGGCAGTCACCATTGACGTCCGAACCTATGCGAAAGACATGATTGACGATGGTATAGGTTCTGGTATTGAAGGAAGCGTAGGTCTATATGGCCAACAGCCTGTTACAGGTTGGATAGCAGCCAATCCGACAGACAACTTTAAGCAGCCTGACTCACTTCGCGATGTAGCCGCTCTTGATGCCCGTGCAGGTGGTATCTTTGCACTGGTTGACGACGCTGCAGGTGAAGAAATAGTATGGCCACAGTTAGGAGGCGGAAGTCCCTCTTACATCGCTCCTTATCAAGAAGCTGGTGTTCCAGGAAAGGCTCTAGGTATCATTGCTGTATGGGGCAGCTCTATTCGTTATTATCAGGAAGCCACTCTGCCAAAAGGTGCATATATGATGGTTGTTACCTGTCAGAATACGAGTGGTGGTACAAGTATCTCTCAGAACTTTATGGGATTCCTTGCAAACGACGGCACGAAGTATTATTCTAGCCGTAACTCATATCCGCTTACTCAGGGAGAGCCTGACCAATGGATGAACGACACAATCATCATTCGTCTGGCCGAAGAAACAGCCGGACAGATTTCTATTGGCTTCTCTGCCTCAGGCGGTTCGGGTGCAACTCCCCATTTGTTCTTGAAGCAAGTGAAGTTCTACTCGATTGATGAGAATACCATCATCCAGCAGGAACTTGCAGAGGCGAAAGAAGAACTGCTTGGCATGATTCGTGTCGGCGAAATCTACAATGTAGATACCAGTGAAGCCCTGAAGGTGTATAACAATCCGAATGCTACCCTCGAGCAGATTCGTGCTGCTATCGAGGCCCAAAAGAAGGTGAACGAATCAGGTCTGACAGACTTGTCGGAATTCTTCATTGTGAACCCACACTTCTCGCTCAACGATACCGTAGTAGGAGGTATTTGTACGTACGATTATGACTGTGAAAAGAATGGTATCGCAACGACCAACTATAGTATGTTGCCTCTCGAAGGATGGACACGTAAGAAGACTGATAACGGTGCAGCCAGCGGTGTGTATGGAATCGGAACAAAGGCATTCCTTGGTGGAGTTGATTTCTTGCCACCTACTACGATGTCTGATGGTTCTTCAGAGGGTAAGGTACTTGGATTTGTAACCTGTTGGTCGATGGCTGTACAATATACTCAGCCTGTATCGCTCCCAGCAGGACGCTACTCGCTTTCTATCTCTTATTATAACAGCGGTGGTACACAGGCCATCGATAAGAACCTGATTGGTTTCATTGACGATGCAGGAAATGAATATCTGTTCCAGCAGAAGACGTTCGGTGTAGGTAAATGGATGAAGGAAAGCATAGAATTTGTATTGGATGAAGAAACAACTGGATATTTCTCACTTGGTTACAGATCTACTAACACAGGTTCGGGCAATATGCCTCACTTCTTCGTTGACGGTATTTTCCTTACCTATGTAGGTACAGGTATCGACCCGTCGCTCTTTGCGCTGAAGTCAAGTGTCAATTCTGCTGACAAACTCTTGGTTAACGAATTCCAGGCAGAACTGAAAGAACAGTTCCAGGAGTTGGTAGACAAAGCAAAGGAATTGTGTGATGCTGACGAGAGTGATCCGGAAGCGAATAAGGAGATGACTGCTCAACTGAACGAGTTGATGCCAGTAGTATCTGCAAACATTGATGCATACGACCGTCTATTGGCTTATTATGAGGGTGACTTTGCCGAATTGCTCACTAAATACGAGACTGATTTCCCGTCACTTTACGACCGTTTGAACAGCTTGAGCGATCAGATGTTTGAGGCTGTTAGCGATTATACTTGGAGTACAGAACAAATCAACGAGGCAATTGCATCGGTCGATGAGATTATCGTTGATGAAACCCGTAAGAAGTGGGATGAGTATGTTGAAAAGGGTGAACAGCTTGAGGAGAATTTCGACATTTCCATTCTTATTCCTCAATTGGCATACACCTACAGCACCTCTGCTCTGTCGAACACAGCAGTGCCAGACAAAGAGTGGCAGTATGGTTCAGCTAGCAACTTCAAGACTCAGTATGGTACAGCAGAGGTATGGAACCAGAGTCCATTTACTGTTAGCCGCACGCTGAAGAATATGCCTGCAGGTACATATACTATCCGTACGAAGGCATTCTATCGCTATGCTGAAAACACGATCAATTATAGCGGATACACTGATGGAGCTGAGATTCCTCAGGCATACTTGTTTGCTGGATACAGCAAGACTCCGATTGCTAATGTGGCTCAGTTGGCTACCTCTGATGCAGACCGCTATGTTAATCCAGCTGTGATTGACGAAACAGAAGGTATTTATATTCCTAACAATCAGCAGTCGGCGATGATGGCGTTCAACTATGATGATCTCACTCCAGTTGTTGAACGTACCGTTCAGACAGTCCTTACAGACAGTGCCGACCTCGTATTTGGTATTACTTCTGACTTGATGGAGGGCAATTGCTGGGTTGTTTGGTATACCTTCCAGATTGAATACAATGCAATCGATAAGGATGTTCTCGCAAATGAACTCGACGGCATGATTGCTGAACTCGATGAGTTATTGGAAAACAATGATGGAGTATTGCTCGATGTTGTCAAGGCAGAGGGAACAACTGTCAGCACTAACGCCAAGCAGGTGAACCGTGATGATGTGGATGCAATGAGCAAGGCTGCCTCAGATGTGCAGGCCGCAACGCAAGCTACAAAGGAGAATGCCGACTTGATGACTCGATTTGAAGAGGCTTCATCAGCATTCGATCTTGAAGTTGAACAAAATGCAGAATACATGACCGCTGAGAACCTCATACTCTGTCAAAACATCATTGACAGAAAGGACAATGCCTATAGTCTGACTCCTGCAGAAATCACTCAACTGATGGATGATATGGACCTTGCACTTGCACGTATGTACAATCCTGATTATAAGGGTGCCAGCGATGACAATCCTGTTGACTTTACTGTTCGTATCAAGAACAACAGTTTCGAAACTGGTACAATCGAAGGCTGGACATACAATACTGCAGCAAGCGGTGATACAGGTGTAAAGGATAACAGCAACGCCACCTATACCATTGAAAATGCAGATGGTGCTTATGTCTTCAATACATGGCATTCAAGTCTGCCAAATGGCGGTTTCTGGGTATCTCAGACCGTTAAGGGTTTGCCTGCAGGAACGTATCAGCTTGAAGCACTGATGGCATCAAATGCGGGTAATACGATTACACTTTCTGCAGCAAACGCTACAGCTGACTTTGTTCTTGAAAACGAACTCGATCATGCTACGGATGGTTCCATCATCTTCACTATTGCAGAGAACGAGCCTGTAGAAATCAAGGCATCAAGCCAATCGTGGTTCAAGGTTGACAACTTCCGTCTCACATACTTCGGTACTGAAAGCCAGAAAGAGCCTTCAGCTATTGCAGACGTTGAGGTTGCAAAGAATGCATCATCAGCTATCTATAACCTCAATGGTCAGCGCATACAGATGCTCCGAAAGGGTATCAATATCGTTGATGGGAAGAAGATTCTGGTGAAGTAAACTCACTACTTACAGGAGTGGCAACTGAACTCCTGAACTTCTAAACAAACAGGCTGACGATTGATTTCGCCAGCCTGTTCTTTGTTTCTCCAGTGTAAGTTTACGCCATCTTCTTTCGCCAGTTGAAGTAACCGAAAATGGCGATGATGACATAGAGCCCGTAAAGCGAGGCCTTGAAAGGGATGTCCTTATAGAAATAGAGGGCGCATGTCACAACATCGACAGCAATCCAGATGAACCATTGCTCCAAGTACTTATGGGCTAATGCCCAAATGCCTATTATACTGAGCGCGGTAGTGAAACTATCGGCAAGTGGCACACTGCTGTCTGTGAATGTGACGAGTATCCAGTAGATGATGCCCCAGACGGCAGCTATCACTAGCATCCAAGGTAGTATCAGCTTCTTAGGAAAGTGGCGGATTGGGAGAGGGGTAGAGGCGTTCCCATCCATATCTCTTTGAGTTGAAATATCTATGTCATTCTCTTCGTGGGATAGGGTGGGCGTGTTTGGCTTGATCCATTTCCAATACCCATAGACGGTCATAGCGAGGTAGTAGAACTCCATGCCGCAGTCGGCATAAAGTCCTTTTTGAAAGTATAGTACGATACCAAGTGCCTGCATCAGGAATCCTACGAGCCACATCCAACGGCTGGCTTTGTATTCAAAGAGAATATATGCCAGTCCGAGGATGGTGGTGAGGATGTCGAGCCAATGAGCAGCAATAAACTCCATAATATCCCATTAAAATCTAAGTGTTACATTTCCCATCATGGTGAATCCCGCCATTGGGGTGTAGCCAATCTGATAATAGCGGTTGTTTTCTGGATAGGTATCACCTACGATAGCTGAGTAAACCCAACCGTTGGCTGCATAGTGACGGTTGAAGATGTTGTTGAAGTTCAGACCGAAGATGGCCTCTTTGAACCATTTTTCACTTTTCATTTTTAACTTTTCACTTGTAAGCATATAGCTCAGCATCACATTGCTGGTACAGTAGCTTGGTAGCGAACGGTCGCGGTTCTCTGTATTGTCGAGATACTGGCGGCTCACGAAGTTCGTATGCCATGTGGCTTGGAATCCTTTGTAATGGAAGTCGATAAAACCATTCATGATTGTAGCTGGCGAGAAGGCGAGGGTGGACTTATCATAATGAACAATGGTGGGGGCGAGGTCGTTCCAATCTGCATCGTAGGTCTCAATCACCTCATCGAAGTTCTTGATATGGTTACGGCTCAGTGCTGCATTACCTTCCAAAGTCAGCCAGCTGAGCGGGCTGTATTGGGCACTCAGTTCCACACCCATACGATACGAGTCTTTGATGTTTGTGGTGAGCCGCTCGCCTATGTCGCTTGTCGCACCTGTCTGTACGAATTGGTTGTGATAGTCCATATAGTAACCTCCAAGGCTCACTCCCCAATTGTCGGCTGTGTAGCCGTAGCCCAGTTCCAGGTCGTTCAGACGTTCTGCTTTGGGAGCAGGGTAGGCTCCGTTGTCTGTGAAGTTGTTTCGCTCGGGTTCACGATGACTGATGGCATAGCTGACGTACGCATTGTGGCCGTTCTGATGGAACGAAACACCTACTTTTGGATTGAAGAAATCGTATTTCTTGTTGATGTCGAGAGGCTGATTTGTGTAGGTCCCATCATTGTTCGCATAGAATTTGTCGTTGATACCATTAGTCATATAGCGTACATGTCGGAACTGCAGGTCTCCGAAGATGTCCAGCCAGTCGTTGAGGTGGAAAGTTACCTTTGTGTATGCACTCATGTCGTTCTTCTCGGCATCGCTGTCGTAGTATTGCAGTTCACCCTTCTCTGCCGACCATCTGCTGCCGAATGTTGTAGGCTGATTGGCAATGATGGTACCCAATGACGGATTGGCATAGGTGAGGAAACCGAAGTGGTTGCCCTCGAAGTTCTGAATCGACACTCCACCAATCACGTCCCAATTGAGGTCGTTGTAGTTCACGTTCCAAAGCATTCCGTAGGCATTCTGGCTCAGTCCTTTCTTGCGGATGAAGTCGCTCTTCTTCACCGTCTTGCCATCCGCCTCTGTGTAGTTGGCCAATCCGAACTTCTTCAGTTTGTTGTTGTAGCGGAACTCATTGTAGTAACCATATCCGTGAGTGTAGTGCAGCGAGGCATTGATGCTCCAGTTTCCGTCAATCTGCCAAGCCAACGAGAGGATGTGGCGGTTCTGCCAGAAGTTGTCGGTAGCCTTGTTCCACAGGGTGCCATCGCTCATCTGATAGCGACTGATGTCCCATCCTCCGTTCCAATCGGGTTCGAAGTGCTCATATAGGCTGTTGAATCGTCCCATCCCTGCATCCCATAGGTCCTGATAGGTCTTGATGCCGTCGTAGGCGTTCATGCTATAGTCATCGTTACCAGCAGTCACACCGTTCCAAGCCTGTCCCGTCTTCTCGTAGTTACCGAAATGCTTGTAGCGAAGCAACAGGTTCTCTTCAGAGTTCATAAACATCAGTCCTCCGTAGTAGCTGCCGCTTGTACCGCTTGTGCCGTGCACGAAGCCGTCAGTCTGAGTCTGGTGCCACGCACCGTCCACCACAAGATGTTTCCACAGCAGACCTGATGAGAACGAACCGCCGTAGTTCCAAGTGTTGTACGAACCAAACGAGCCTGACACTTCAGCCTGTGGTGTCAGCGATGGTGATTTCGATTTCAACATGATGGTACCTCCGAAAGCTCCGTCACCATTGGTCGACGAACCTACTCCGCGCTGAATCTGTGCGCTACCCAGCAGACTGCCGTAGGAGTTCATATTGGCCCAGAACACACACTGGTCCTCAGGCGAATTGAGTGCCAAACCGTCGAGGGTGACGTTGATGCGGCTGTCACCTGCACCACGGATACGCATATACGTGGTGCCTGTACCCAGTCCATTCTCGCCCCAAGCCTGTACTCCAAGCGTACGGGTGAACATCATCGGGAGTTCGCGTCCCGTCTTCGAGAATTCCTGCAGCCTGCTACCCTCGATGTTAGATATGGCGAAAGGTGCATCTTTCTTCATCTTCACGCCCATAATGATAATCTCATTGATTTGCTCAACCTTCATGGTGTCTGGTTCTACGGTTGAGGCACTACTGCCTAAAACGCAAAGCATTGCTGCGGCAGTCATCATCATTTTCTTCATACGTTTGATTTTAACTAAAGATTAAACAATACAAAGGAGTAAAACATATCTAATCGTCCCTACGGCAGCATTACCTGCATCAGGTTCATGGGTATGATCTCAGCCGGCATGATGGCCAGCACCCCTTTAGTTAATTCATTCACGTGTTCAACACGCTTTCGAGGTGCAAAGGTACGAAAAAAAATGCAATCAATCATGCATCACGCCTAATAATTTAAACTATATGTAATAAAAGAGCAAAATGTTTCCGGAATGAGGGTGGGGAAGTTAGTTCCCTTTTGGCGGACAGGCGAGTCGCAAAATCACTATTTTCCCTTATTTCCCATGAAAAAACCGTACCTTTGTTGTGTCAAAACAGCAAGAAAATTCTACCTGAGTGCCGAGCACCTACCGAGCACTTACCGAGCACTTACCGAGCACCTACCGAGCACCTACTGAGACTTATATATCCTCAGCGTTTCTCGCCTTGACTCTTCCCCTCTCCTATGGAAGACGAGGCAGGTCCTTTGGCTAGTAGCAATAGTTCGGAAAGATTATTCTCCGATAATCGTGACGATGAGACGTCGCGAACCACCATAATTACGGTATTCGCAGAAATAGATACCTTGCCAGGTGCCGAGGTTCAGTCGCCCGTTAGTAATGGGAATGGTGAGGCTCACTCCGCTTAGGACGGACTTCGCATGTGCGGGCATATCGTCCAAGCCTTCGAGGGTGTGTTGGTAGTCGGAACGACCTTCTGGTACGAGGCGGTTGAAGATGGTTTCCATATCTGCACGGACATCGGGGTCGCAGTTCTCGTTGATGCTAAGTCCGCAACTCGTGTGTTGGGTGAAGATGTTGATAAGTCCCGTGCGGGGTAGAGGTGGAAGTTGGCGCATAATCTCACCAGTTACCAAGTGGAATCCGCGAGGCATCGCTTTCAATGTGATTTCTATCTGTTGTATCATAATAATCAATGCGACATTGTCGTATTTCTGTTCATCGTGACTATAAATATGCTGCGAAGGTAGTAAAAAAAGTTAAGAGTTTAATGTTTTGTGTTTAGAGAATGACAAAAAATGCACTCGTAAGAGCAAAAAACACTCGAATTGCCAAAAAATAGTAAATAGTAAATCGTTAAATAGTAAAATATTCGTACCTTTGCACTCGATTTCGAAAAACGGGATGTAGCGCAGTTGGTTAGCGTACACGTCTGGGGGGCGTGTGGTCGTCAGTTCGAGTCTGATCATCCCGACTTCTGAAAACAACAAACGGGGTTCACTTGCGTGACCCCGTTTGTGTATTTATGGAGTGATTGGTTACTTTACCAATACTTTCTTACCATCAATGATATTGAAGCCCTTCACTGGAGAAGCGAGTTTCTGACCTGCGAGGTTGAATACTTCGCCCTTCACAGCAGCAGCCTTAGCAGTGTTGATTGCAGTTGGAAGTTCCTCATAGGTTGTTGTCTCGTCGTTCTTGTCAGCGAGAGTGACAATAATCTTGTTCATCTGGGTGTTGCCAGCGATAGCAAGAACAACATTGGTTGAGTTGCCTGTCCATTCGCCTAATCCAGGAACAGTTCCATTGAATGCATTGTCTGCATTCCATCTACCATTATCAACTTCAACCTTTGTGATGGCCTTGCCCTCTGGTGCATCCATTACGATGCAGCCGCTATACATACGGAGCTGAGGACCTTTTGCAGTGCCCCAATAGCGGTTTGCAGTCTTCCCTTCTTCTGCTACAGAAATTGTCATGGAAACACCACCTCTTACCAATCCTGCAGGTGTTGTGATGTCACCATCATTGCTTTCGTTAGATGAGAGTGCAACGTCCATTGCATTAAAGTCGAAGATTGGCTCGTCTTTGGAGAGGAGGATGTACCAGATGTAGCTTTGCTTCTCATATCCCCAAGGAATACGGATGTAGTTCAGATGACGAACATCGTACTGTGAAAGATCTACTTCGTACTTGCCGTCTTCTCCAACAACAGCGTCAATCCATACATACTTGCCAGCATCAGCTTCTGCATAGTCTGTAAGTGCTTCTTTTTCGTCTACTTCATGGTTGAAAGTCAATGTGAGAGGAGTGCCTGGAGTTGCGATGATAGTCATCTTGTTATATGCGCTCAGGTCTGCATAGTTGTTCTTGTTCATTACTCCGTAGATGTAGTCTCCCTTACCTCTCTTTTGCTGTACGTAAGAAGTTGTATTTGCATTATACATGTCGGTAGTCAGGTCAACGAAGTTTCCATCAGGACGACCTGGATCCTGCTCTTCAACAAAGTCAGGAATATCAACAGACTCGTTCTCTGGGTAGGTTTCGAGATAAACTGAATTAATGATTGCTGAACCTGGAGCTGTTCCATTGTCACCAGATAGACAGATTTCAGTACAATCCTTGATGAATGAGTTGTAATCGTCTGGTGCAATAGCCTTCAAAGTGTCGGCAATGAAGAAAACGTTAAGACCATCTTGGCAATAGAGAGTCTTGTTTGCACTACCTTGATAGAAGAGTACACGGAAACGATTACCTTGAGTAATCTTACAGTCAATCACCAGCTTCTTGTACTTAGAAAGGTCGCCAGAAGGCAAACCAATGTTTTTCAACTGGTTCCAAGATGTTGCAGACCAACCAAATGTGTTTGTTGCTGCGTCCCATGAAGCATTGCCTGTAGGTGCTGGACTTGCAAAATCAGCATATGTTTTCTCACCTTCGTCGTTATAGGTCTCGAGATAAACATCATTGATGATTGCAGAACCTGGAGCTGTTCCATTGTCACCAGATAGACAGATTTCAGTACAATCCTTGATGAATGAGTTGTAATCATCTGGTGCAATAGCCTTCAAAGTGTCCGCAATGAAGAAAACGTTAAGACCATCTTGGCAATAGAGAGTCTTGTTTGCGCTACCCTGATAGAAGAGTACACGGAAACGATTACCTTGAGTAATCTTACAGTCAATCACCAGTTTCTTGTACTGAGACAGGTCGCCTGAGGGCAGACCGATGCCTTTCAGCTGGTTCCAAGATGTTGCAGACCAACCGAATGTCTTTGTTGCTGCGTCCCATGAAGCATTGCCCGTAGGTGCAGGATTAGCGAACGTTGCATGTACCTGCTCTACTTTTGCATTTGCACTAATAGCAACCATCATCATAGCGATTGCTACGAATAGTTTAGTAAAATGTTTCATTTGCTTTTTTGTTTAAAAGTTTGTAAATAAGTTGTTTGTAATAATATTGGTATTATTCGATGCAAATTTAAGGTTTTTTCTTGAATGAATCGCAAAACTTAGCGTAAATAATAGAATAATGTGTGTTTTTTTGTTAGTTTAACAAAAGAATTGCGAGTTTTTGGCGGTTTTTTACTAATTTTGCAATCGCAAAGTATAATAACAATTCAAATCAAAGTTACAATCATGAAACACTTGTGGACATCACTACTTTTGTTTGCTGTCGTTCTGACGGTGAAGGCAGCTCCTGTTTCGGATAATGATCAGCGTTTATGGTACGACAAACCTGCTAATTTCTGGCTGGAAGCAGTACCATTAGGAAATTCGCGCATGGGCGCAATGGTGTATGGAGGCACGCAAACGGCGGAAATCCAACTGAACGAGGAAACTTTCTGGAGTGGCGGACCGCACGACAACAACAGCAAGACTTCACTTCAGTATCTCACAGAGGTACGTAGCCTGATTTTCGACGGCAAGGAGCGCGAGGCAGAGAACATTATTAACCAGCAGTTTATCCCAGGTCCTCATGGTATGCGATTCCTTACGCTAGGGTCAGTGAAGATGGACTTCGGACACGATCAGGTGAAGGATTTCTGTCGTGAACTGGATTTGCAGACAGCAACAGCTACCACCTCTTATATATATAATGGCGTGAAATATACTCGTCGTGTCATCGCTTCGATGGCTGATGGTGTCGTAGTAGTCAATATCAAGGCCAGCAAGAAGGGGATGAGTTTCAAACTCTATCACGACTGTCGCATGCCGAACAGCAAAGTAGAGGCCGAGGGGCAGCGTCTTGTGGCAACAATTCCTGGTGTAGATCATGAAGGCATCAAGGCTGCTTTGACTGCTCGTTGCCGTACTGATGTGAAGACAGATGGTAAGGTGCGTGTTGAAGGCACTAGTTTGATGATTGAGGGAGCTTCCGAGGCTACTTTATACATTTGTGCAGCTACCAATTTTGTCAACTATCATGATGTGAGCGGTAATGCTGACGCAAAGAACGAAGAACTCCTGACGCAAGCTGAAACCATGAATTTTGCGCAATTGCTGAAGCGTCATGTGGCAAAATATCAGGAGCAATATAAGCGTGTGAACCTCAGACTCACAAGCGACCCTGAGATAGCTAAGTTGCCAACTCCTCAGCGACTCGATAAATTTTACGGAAGCAAGGATATGGGAATGGTGGCTCTGCTGTTCAATTTCGGTCGTTATCTCTTGATTTCTTCTTCGCAAGAAGGTGGTCAGGCTGCGAATCTGCAGGGTGTATGGAACGACAAGTTCAACGCTCCTTGGGACAGTAAGTACACCATCAATATCAATGCCGAGATGAACTACTGGCCTGCAGAAATATGTAATATTCCAGAGACCAATGGACCTCTTTTCAGTATGATAAAAGACCTGAGCGAGACTGGTAAGGTGACCGCTCGTCAGATGTATGGTTGTCGTGGATGGATGGCACATCATAATACGGATATATGGCGCATTGCAGGTCCTGTCGACGGTGCTGCATGGGGAATGTTCCCTAATGGTGGTGCTTGGTTGGCTACTCATCTGTGGGAGCACTATCTCTATACCCTTGATCAGGACTTCCTGAAGGAATACTACCCAATTTTGCGTGATGCAGCGATCTTCTATCTTGACTATATGGTTGAGCGTGACGGAGAACTGCTCGTAGCTCCTTCTGTCAGCCCAGAACATGGCGGACGAGGTAAGTCAAGTAACGTAACTGCAGGTTGTACGATGGACAATCAGATTGCTTTCGATGCTCTCAATCAGGCCTTGCAGGCTGCTAAAGTATTGGGCGAAGATGCTGATTTGCAGAAAAAACTGGAGCGTGCCATCGCAATGTTGCCAAAAATGAAAGTAGGGCAGTATGGTCAGTTGCAGGAATGGCGTGATGATCTCGACGACCCACGCGACCAGCATCGTCACATCTCACACCTCTATGGTCTTTATCCTTCGGCTCAGATTTCTCCATTTACTACTCCTGACCTCTTCAAGGCAGCAGGAAAGACTCTTGAACAGCGTGGCGACCAGGCAACAGGATGGAGTTTGGGATGGAAAATCAATTTCTGGGCTCGTATGCTTGATGGCGATCATGCCTTCACCATCATCTCCAATATGTTGCGCCTGCTTCCAAACGAAGGACAGGAGCGTCAGTATCCTAACGGACGTACATTCCCTAACCTGTTTGACGCACACCCACCATTCCAGATTGACGGAAACTTCGGAGCTACTGCAGGAGTGGCAGAGATGTTGCTTCAGAGTCATGATGGAGCGGTGCACTTGCTCCCAGCTCTGCCAAAAGCATGGGGAGAGGGTAGTGTGAGTGGTCTTAAAGCCCGTGGAGGTTATGAAGTGGCCATTTCGTGGAAGGATGGCAAGTTGACCAATGCAGTCATCAAGCCAACCTATTCGGGTACTTTGCGTTTGCGTACGCCTAATCCTATCAAGCAAGGTACACAGGTGAAGACTTATCCTGAGTACGGCATATATGAATACGAGATACCTGTCACAGCAGGCAAACCATTAACATTGTAATAATATGGCAGCTCATTATTTGACAAGAAAGGGCGACCACGATGATCTTGACGACAAGACAACGGCCAAGCCTTTTGCAGAGATGGTAAGTCACGGGAATATGTTCTTTCCCGATCCTGACGAGAAAACTATTAGTCCGTTTAAGGAAGAGGAAATGACTAGTCCTTAGTCTTTTCCTTGTTGTTCCTCAACTCTTCCAAGTAGCCTGCAGTGATGATACCAGAGGGTAGGGCGATAATGGCGATTCCAACAAACGAGGACAGAATACTGATGACTCTTCCTGTGTCGGAAATGGGGTAGATGTCGCCATAGCCTACGGTTGTTAAAGTACAGGCTGCCCAGTAGAATGCATCAAAGAAATCTGAGAAAAAGAATTCTCCTGTTTCGGGATTGATTTCCTCCTCTGCGTTAAACATTATCATTGCGGTGATAAATGTGTAGAATATAGCAACGGAAAGTACTGCATAAAGTATTTTCCGCTGTTTTTTTATGACAGAGAGGATAATCTCCAATGACTTGAAGTACCATATAATCTTGACCACTCGCAGTATCTTCAGCAGACGGGATATACGGGCCATCTTGAATGCTGGAGAAAGCAGGCTGAGAGTAGGTAAAATGGACAACAGGTCAATGATGGCCATTGGTGTGAACGGATAGGTGAGATAGGCTATCCATGGACTTCTCTTTGTGCGAACGCCAACCGTTATCCACCTTAGTATATAATCAATAACAAAGCAAATGCAGGAGATAATATCAAACCAAATAAATATTGGATGCTGTGAGCGGAACATCAATGGGATAATACCCATAACGATGGCCACCAGCATAATCCAATCATATACTTTCGATAGTTTATTGTCGTTTCTCGGTAGAATAATATAGTTTAACCGTCTTAAATACTCCATACTTCTAATTCTTTGTGTCGCAAAGGTACATATTATTTATCATTCCTCCAAATAATAGGGCAGCGAACGTAAAGAACCGCTTGCTTTTTTTGCAAAGTTAAGTCATATTTGTCCATTTATTATCACATTTCACTTGCAAAACGGGAAAAAATTGTGTATCTTTGCATAACTTTTACGTCATAGTATATTTTTCTGGCAATTAAAGTTCGAGGGTAATCGGCTAAAGGCAGACGGTCGTTCGCCTTTAGGCAAATGATAAGATGCCTTTAGGCAAACGATAGTCCGCCTTTAGGCAACATCCCTTCTCATTCAACTCATCTTCCTGATTTAGATAACAGACTTTCCCTTTTGACATAAATACTTTTCCCTAATAACCCTTGGTTATCATCGAATAACCATGGATTATTGCAGAATAAGGCACGAAAAAACGAGTGGAACCATTGTCTGATTCCACTCGTTTATCGTGATGTGCAACATGTTAGTTGTTGAACATATATAGGAAAGTGGCGATACCTTCGAGTGCAGGTTTGCGTTCGTCTTCGATTTCGAGGGTGAACTTAATCTCCACTTTAGCTGTGCCACGCAGGTTGGCGATGTTGTATAGCATACATGACAGACGGACACGTTTGCCTACAAGTACGGGCAACCCGAATTTCATCTTGTCCATACCGTAGTTGACCAGCATCTTTATGTTACGTGCCTCGATGACTTCCTGATAGAGGTGGGGCAGGAGGGAGAGGGTGAGGTAGCCGTGAGCGATGGTTGAGTGGTAAGGGCTGTCTGTTTTTGCACGCTCAGTGTCGACATGTATCCACTGATGGTCGAGTGTTGCGTCTGCAAACTTATTGATGCGGTCTTGGTCAATCAAGAGCCAATCGGATTTTCCTAGTTCTTTGCCTAAGTAGGCGGCGAATTCGTCGTACGAATTTACTGTAATTAATGCCATAATATAGTTTCTTTGTAATTTGGGTGCAAAGATACAAATTAATTGACAATCGACAATTGATAATTCCTAATAAATTGTAATTATTCTGTTACTACGAGCTTATAGCCCTTACCATGCACGTTGATGAGTTCAACGTTTGGGTCGTCTTTGAGTAATTTGCGCAGTTTGGTGATATATACATCCATGGAACGTGCGTTATAGTAGTTGTTGTCGACCCAGATGGCACGGAGTGCATAGTCGCGCTGTAGTAGTTCATTCTGCTTGCTTGCAAGGAGCTTGAGCAGGTCGGATTCCTTGGTGGTAAGTTTCTCCTGTACGTTGTCGAATGTAAGAGTCTGCTTCTTTGAATCGAAGGTGAACTTACCAATTTGGAATATCGACGAGTTTGCATTCTTCTTCCCATTGACACGGCGCAAGATAGCTTCGATACGGAATACTACTTCTTCCATTGAGAATGGCTTGGTGATATAGTCGTCTGCTCCGAGTTCGAATCCTTGTTTGACATCGTCCTTGAGGGTTTTGGCTGTGAGGAACATAAAGGGTACGTCGGAGTTGATCTCACGAATCTTATAGGCAAGTGTGAAACCATCCATCTTTGGCATCATGACATCTAAGATGCACAAGTCGTATTTCTTCTGCTGAAAGGCTTCAAAGCCCTCTTCTCCATCGACGCATAGGTCAACACTGTAGTTCTTTGCCTCGAGGTATTCACGGAGTAACATACCCAGGTTTTCGTCGTCTTCGCATAACATGATGCGAGCTTTGTCCATTTTTTCTTCCATAATCGTATTGTTTTAGTGGTTGATAATTATTCTTTATACTAACGGCATCTTAATGATGAATTTGGTACCGATACCGATTTCGCTTTCAGCGGTGATTGTACCTTTGTGCTCTGTGATGATTTTCTTGACATAGGCGAGCCCTAATCCGAATCCTTTGACATCGTGGAGATTTCCTGTATGGACGCGGTAGAATTTCTCGAAGATCTTTTTGATGTCGTCTTTCTTGATACCAATACCATTGTCCTGAATGGAGATGCAGAGATGATTGTTTTCGTTCCAAGTGGAAAGTTTCAGCTCTAGTTGTGCATCCTGGCGTCGGTATTTCACTGCGTTGTCCATGAGGTTGAAGATGACATTTGTGAAATGCATTTCATCAACATAGATGTCGGGTTTTTCTGCGCGCAGATTGGAAATGATTTTTCCTCCGTTCTTTTCAACCTTAAGGGTAAAAGTGTGTATGACGCCAGCTATCAGTTCGTTGGCATCGACCTCACGCAGGTTGAGACGCGCACGTTGGTTCTCATACATGGAGAGTTGCAGCACCTTTTCAACTTGGAAGCGCAGACGGTTGGTCTCATCGTTAATGGTGTTGGCCAGTCGACGTGTCATCTTTTCGCTTTTAGGTACAGATTCGTCGCACAGCATCTGTGCAGCTAAGGAGATGCTGGAGATCGGAGTTTTGAACTCATGCGTCATATTGTTGATGAAGTCGTTCTTTACTTCTGTCAGTTTCTTCTGCCTGAATACTAGTACGAGTGTTACAATGAAGGTAATGAGTAGGATGAGTGTGAAGATCAGGGATGGCATGAGAAACCATATGGACTGTGTAATGTAGCGCGAGTACATAGGGAAGTGTACCTTGAGAGTTCCCATTTTCTGTACAGGGTCGTTTCGGAAGATAGTGGTCGTGAATGCGTTGTTTTCGCCTTCAGTCTCATAATCGGAACAGCGCATCACCAAGTTACCATTACTGGTATATACAGAGAAGTGATAGGGGATATTTATGCCGTTATTCGCTAACTGAGTGCGCAGTGTTTGGTCGAGTACATTAATGTCAATGCGGTCAACCAATGGCCGGTCACTTGCAGTATAAAGCATGCTGTAGATAACTTCCTCGATCAGTGCCTTCCCGTTATCGTAACGCTCTTTCATAATAGACTCAAGCGAGCGTGGCATGGTTTTCTCGTTAGGGCGTTTGGTGAAGTATTTGTCGGAAAACTTTGTGTTGGCTGTTGTCTCGATGGTTGAGAATGCACTACCATCTTTTGCAGTAATGGTGTGTGTGCGTTGAATAAAGGCCGAGTCGGTAGTTACTGTGACAGAATCAGAAGCCATCGCGATGCCTGCGATTGCATCTGAACCTTGGTTGAGATAACGAGTAGCTTCGTCCAACTCCAATTCGTGCGCAGTAGCAAGCAGACTACGATTGACAGACTCCACGAAATGAAGCCGACGCAAATCCAACACCTCTTCTATATAATACACCTGCAAAGCGAGCAGGCAGACGAAAGAGATGCCCATGACAGCTGCGAGGATTGAAATGGTCGTTTTCTTCATGTTCTTGAGTTTTGACAATCAAAGTAACGAATAAATATCTAAATACATTTAAATGAAATCCCTAAATTAAGAAAAAAGAATAAAAAAAGAGCCAATGTTTAACAAACATCGACTCTCTAGTTTCGAATTTGTGAAGTTATTAGTCCTCGTCTTTCTGCTGAGCCTCAAACTCTTTCATGAGTTGCTGCTGCAGATCTGTTGGTACAAGTTCGTAGTTAGAGAACTTCATCGAGAATGAAGCTCGACCACCTGTGAGTGAGCTGAGGGTAGTAGAATAGCTGGCCAATTCTTTCAACGGAATCTTAGCAACCAACTTGTCATAACCGTTAGCACTTTCGCTACCAACAATCATACCGCGACGACCTTGAATGTCGCTCATCACATCACCCATCTTGTCGCTTGGAGTGAGTACTTCAACTTCATAGATAGGCTCCAACAATTTAGGACCTGCGTTCTTGAATGCTTCGCTGAATGCATTACGTCCTGCAAGCATAAACGAAAGTTCGTTGGAATCTACTGGGTGCATCTTTCCATCATAAACGATTACACGTACATCGCGAGCGTAGCTACCAGTCAACGGACCTTGCTCAAGACGTCCCATGATACCCTTTTGGATAGCAGGCAGGAAACGAGTATCGATGGCTCCACCAACAACAGAGTTGTAGAATACAAACTTGCCACCCCATTCGAGGTCAACCTCTTCCTTACCCTTGATGGTCATCTTGTATTCCTGACCATTGAATTTATAGAGAGTTGGTTCAGGCATTCCTTCAGCGTATGGCTCTACGATCAGGTGTACTTCTCCGAACTGACCAGCACCACCTGACTGCTTCTTGTGACGATAGTCGGCACGAGCTGCCTTAGTGATTGTCTCACGATAAGGAATCTTCTGCTCTCCGTAATTGATCTTAATCTTTTCGTTGTTTTCCAAACGCCATTTGAGTGTGCGGAGATGGAATTCGCCCTGACCCTTAATGAGTGTCTGCTTCAGTTCCTTGCTCTGCTCGATAACCCATGTCGGATCTTCCTGAGCCATCTTTTGGATAGCAGAAATCATCTTTTCTGTATCTGATTCATTTTCTGCCTTGATGGCACGGATATACTTAGGCTCTGGATACTTCACGAGATTGAACTTCCAGTCGCAATCCTTACCTACGAGGGTGTTGCCTGTACGTACGTCCTTCAGTTTGGTTGTACAGCCGATGTCGCCAGCTACAAGTTCTTCAACTTTTGTGCGATTGGAACCTGCGCAGACAAACAACTGTGCAATACGCTCCTTGCTTCCTCGGTCTGAGTTGGTGAGGTCGTCACCTTCATGTACAGAACCGCTCAGTACCTTGAAATATTGTACACCACCGATATGTGGCTCATTTGCAGTCTTGAAGAAATAGAGTGCAGTAGGACCATTTGGATCTGGTTTAACAACTGTTCCGTTGGTTGCCTCAACTTCTGGCATTTCATCTACGAATGGTACGACATTGCCGAGGAATTCCATCATACGGCGTACACCCATGTCTTTAGCTGCACATACGCAGAATACAGGGAACATGCCACGACTTGCCAAACCCTTGCGGATTCCCTCACGACATTCGTCCTCAGTAAGTTCTTCGCTTTCAAAGAATTTCTCCATCAGACTCTCGTCGTTCTCGGCAGCAGCTTCAACCAACTGGCGATGCAATTCTTGAGCCTTGTCCATTTCTTCTGCAGGGATGTCCTCGATTGTTGGTGCACCTCCTTCTGGCTTCCATGAATATTTCTTCATGAGCAATACGTCGATGAGGGCGTTGAAGTTAGGACCTTCGTTCAAAGGATACTGTACCTGTACGACCTTGCTGCCGTAGAGGTCTTGCAACTGCTCCACACAACTATGGAAGTCACACTTCTCATGGTCGAGTTGGTTTACAAGGAAGATACAAGGCTTTCCAAGTTTCTCTGTATAGCGGAAGTGGTTCTGAGTACCTACTTCTACACCTGCAGAGCCGTTGAGCAATATTACAGCAGTGTCTGTTACAGATAAAGCTGCCATTGCTGCACCTGCGAAGTCATCAGCACCTGGACTGTCAATGAAATTGAGTTTCTTACCATTCCACTCTGTGTGGAATACTGTTGAGAATACGCTGTAGCCATATTCCTGTTCTACTGGGAAATAGTCGCTCACGGTGTTTTTCTGTGAAATACGTCCGCGGCGACTGATCGCACCTGCTTCGAAAAGTAAGGTCTCGGTCAAGGTAGTTTTACCTGCACCGTCATTACCTAAGATGGTAATGTTTTTGATTTCGTTAGTCTTATAAACTTTCATGTTTGTAAATATTAAGATTGTATGTTATCTTGTTAGGTTTTTTCCAAATTTCCGAGGGTGGCTCAGAATTTGGAGCTGCAAGTTACGAAAAAAAACTGAACTGACATTACTATTTTTTGAATAATGTCAAACTTTTTATCAAAAACGTGTCAGTAAGCGGTAAAATGTAATGAAAAGGAGGGGGAAATGTGGATGAAATTGCGTAAATGGTTAGACGAAAAGTGAGGCTATGATGTCGTTTGAAATGTAGATCCCTTTAGGGGTAAGAATCAGATTGCCATCTGTGTTTTTTAACAATCCTAAATTATAATAAGGTATAGCTGCCTGAATGAGATGTTGGTAGTAGTCGTTACCAAACAGATGCTTGATGGTATCCATCTGAAGTCCTTTACTGGTACGTAGTCTGGTCATCACCATCTCATTGTATTGTTGGTCTTTAGTTAGCATTTCAATATCAATGACAGGATGCTTTTGGTTGATGCCATCGATATATTTTTTGAGGTCGCAGACATTGCTTTGCCTGCTTGTGCCGTTATAGGAATGTGCACCTGCGCCTAGTCCTAAGTAATGGGTGTTGTTCCAATAGCTTGAGTTATGGCGTGAATAGTAATTAGGTTTGGCAAAATTGGATATCTCATAGTGCTCAAATCCTGCATCTTGCATTTTTTCCATGAGCAGGCTGTACATGTCGCGTGAGTACTCATCTTCGATTTCCTGAATGTGGTGAGAGGTAAGCAATTCATAGAGTTGGGTGCCTTCCTCATACATAAGCGAATAAGCAGAAAGATGTTGTATGTTGAGTTGCAGGGCTTGGCTGATGTCGTTTAGCCAATCGTTAAGTGTTTCTCCAGGGAATCCGAACATTAGGTCGATGCTGATGTTTTCATATTCGTTGGCTTGTAATAGTAGTACAGCATTGATGGCTTCTTGGGCAGTATGTCTTCGATGGATAAACTGCAAAGTAGCATCATGAAATGATTGGATACCGAGGCTGATGCGGTTGATAGGTAAGGGTAGTAACTCGTCCACATAAGTTGGTGTGACATCGTCGGGGTTCATTTCAATGGTTATTTCGCAATCATTCGTCACGGGGTGGTGTTGGGAGATGGTATCGAGTATGTGACTTATTTGCATAGCCGATAACTGTGATGGAGTACCTCCTCCAAAGTAGATAGAATGAATCGTGTCACCATTCAGATACTGTTGTGTGAGGGCTATTTCCTTGCATACTGCATCCACATATTGATTACGCAGTTCTAACTGGGTGGTGGAAAAGAAGTCGCAGTAGATACAGCGGCTTTTGCAGAATGGTATGTGAACGTAGATGCAGGACATGGGAAGATTAAAAAATAAAACAAAAAAACCTGTTGACAATGTCTCCAGGTTTCAATTCTCTCAATTAGGTGTAAAACCTAAATGCAATTCGTTGTGTAGTTAATTATTCAGCAATTGTATCATTTGCTGTGGTGTCACAAGCAGTAGTGTCAACTACTTCTTCTTCAACAACAGTCTCAACTTCAGTGCTGTCTGTAGCGGTAGCCTCAGTGTTACCATTAACACAAGATGCGAAAGAAACAGCAACAACTGCAACGAATGCAACTAAAAGCTTCTTCATTTTTTTGTAATTTAAATTGTTAAACAATCATTTGCTTTCTAAAACCGGTGCAAAGTTACGACGTTTTTCGATACGTTGTTATCGCAAACAACCTTTTTTTTCATTTCTTCTCGTTTTTTTTACAAAAAAGAGTCAAAAATTGCGCTTTAAGTCAGTGAATGGGTAAATATTATTTAAACGTGTAGCAATTATGATTGAGTTATGAAGCCAAGCTGACATTGTGTGCAACAGCAAGTTTTCGTAGGTTAATTAATGCATAACGTGTTCTGCCCAACGCGGTATTAATACTACAGTTGAGTTTAGCGGCAATTTCCTTGAAACTCATATCTTGGTAGAAACGCAGGTCGATGATTTGCTGCTGATTGTCGGGCAGCATCTTGATGATTTGCTGTAGACCATTGAGGTTCTGCATTTGTATAATCTGATTCTCGACATTATTCTCATCAGCCAGTTTGATGTCGTTGAACAAGTCAACCTCATTCTCGTCATTTGAGATATTCTTTTCATTGTTTAGCTGACGGAAGTAATCAACTAAAATATTGTGTGTGATACGCATAAGCCATGCGCTGAACTTCTGTTGCTCAGCATATTTGCCATTTTTAAGTGTAGCTACTACACGCATGAATGTATCCTGAAACAAATCCTCAGCTACATCGTTGTTGCGTACAATATAAGCTATATATGAAAAAACCTTACTTTCATAACGATTCAACAAAACGTTGAATGCCTCATGATTGCCTTCTACGTAAAGTCTTACCAATACTTCATCGGTAAGTGTTTTCAAATTATTCATTATGCTCTGTTTAGGGTCAGTCTCATCACACGTTGTGGTCAACACTGCATTGACTGACGGTTGTTATTAGCGTAATGTTTCTTCGATAGGCAATACTTGTTTTTTAGTTCGTAATTATATGAAAGTTCTCAAAATCGATTGCAAATTAACACAAGATTTGGCAAATATGCAAGAAAAAACAATAAAAAATGCTGATTTCCTGTTATTTTTAACACATTCGCATCCCGTTTTCGTATTTAAACCCTCTTAAGAAATCACTTACAGCCATTTTTTTCTTTCCTGAGAGTTGTAATGTTTGGATGCTAATATAGCCATCAGATGTCCTGACTTTGAGGTAGGATTTCCCATCTGTGATGAGGTCCCCGATGTTTCCTGAATTGCCAGATGTCTCTTTTGTGGCTTCGTATATTTTTACTTCTATGGTTTTCTCGTTTGTATGCAGTTCTGTCCATGCGGAGGGATAGGGACTGAGACCTCGAATGAAGTCGTATATTTGCTTCGTGTTCTTTTGTTGCCAGTCGATGCGGCAGGTCTCACGGAATATCTTTGGTGCCGGTTTTAGTTCTTCAGAAGAAGCAACTAGCATGCTCTGCTCAACAGGGTGAATGTTGTCTGCGAGGATGTTGTCGACCGTCTCTGTGACTAATTTACCTCCTAACACCATAAGTTTATCGTGTATTATGCCTACGTTGTCGCTATCTTCGATGGGTATGCGTACTTGCTGAATTATCTTTCCTGTATCAATTTCATGTTTTAGGAAGAAAGTAGTGATACCTGTCTCTGTCTCGCCATTGATAATTGCCCAATTAAGTGGGGCAGCACCACGATATTGCGGTAGTAAGGAAGCATGGAGATTGAAGGTGCCCAAACGTGGCATGTTCCATACAATTTCTGGCAGCATTCTGAAGGCTACCACAATCTGCAGGTCGGCATGGAGCGAACGTAGCTCTTCGACGAATGCCTCATCCTTGAGTTTGGCTGGCTGCAATACATTCAGACCATGTTCTATAGCATATGCCTTAACAGGACTCGGTTGGAGTACACTTCCGTGACGCCCCATAGGCTTATCTGGCATCGTGATGACACCTACAATATTGTATCCGCCTTCTACAAGGCATTTAAGACTCTCGACCGCAAAATCGGGAGTTCCCATATATACGATTCTTAGTTCTTCTTTCTTCATACACCTTATTATATAATATAGGACCCATTGGCCTGTTATGATTATTCTGCAGAGAAGTTCACGAGTACTTCTCGATATGAATTGAATAGGCCAGATCGTGATACAAACCCAAGGAATTGATGCTCATCGTTGACTACAGGAAGGTTCCACGCTTGAGTCTCGTCGAATTTCTCAGTTGCAATCTTCAGGGTATCGTTCGTGTTCAAGAGCGCAGGAGGATCTTTCATGAACGATGTGACAGTGAACTGGTGATACAATTCGGGGCGGAAAATATATTTTCGGATGGAGTCGAGTGTGACTACCCCAAGAAAGACACCATTTTGATCTATCACAGGGAAGATATTGCGATGCGCTTTAGATATGACTGATACCATCTTTCCGAGATCCATATCGGGTGTGAACGTTTTATAGTCAGTCTCTATCTGTGATTCCAGATTGATGATGGTTAGGATGGCTTGATCCTTATCGTGAGTGATTAACTGGCCTTTTCGTGCCAACCGCATGGCATAGATGCTGTGAGGCTCGAAGGTGTTGATGGTAAGATAGGACATAACTGATACAATCATCAGGGGAACAAATAGTTCATAGCCGCCTGTCAGCTCTGCAATAAGGAAGATGCCTGTCAGCGGGGCGTGCATGACGCCAGACATCAAGCCTGCCATACCATAAAGGGCACAGTTCTTGGAGGACAAAAATCCATTGTTGCCTAATTCCAGGCCCAGTGTCTGGTCCCAAAGGTTAGCAAAAATGAATCCTGCAATACAGCCGAGGAACAATGATGGAGCAAATACTCCTCCACAACCTCCTGCACCATTGGTGGCTGTCGTAGCAAATACCTTCAGCAGCAATACCAATCCCAGATAGAGCAACAGCGTATTGCTACCATAGAACAAGGTGTTGTGCATGATTGTATCAGGATGGGCATTGTTGATTAATTGCGAAATCACATCGTAGCCCTCGCCATACATCGCAGGGAAGAAAAAGATGAGAACACCCAATACGCTTGCTCCTACAAGGAATTTCTTCCAAGGTTTTGCGAGTTTGCCAAAGATGCCCTCAAACCAATTCATCGAGCGAGTGAAATAGAGCGAAACCAATCCGCATAGAATCCCTAAGAGAATACAGCCAGGGATGATATCGATGGTGAATGCCTTGTCAAGATTGAATGAGAACATCGAATCAGTGCCATAGAGCGCGTATGACACACAAACAGAGGTAAGACAGGTGACAAGCAGGGGGAGAAGGGATGCCATATTCAAGTCGAGCATCAGTACTTCCAACACAAACATCACGCCTGCAATAGGTGCTTTGAAGATGGCTGCTACGGCACCTGCAGCACCACAACCTACTAACAACATGACCGTGTTTTGGGGCATGTTGAATCGTTTTCCTAAATTTGAACCAAAGGCAGAACCTGTCAGTACAATAGGGGCCTCTGCTCCTACTGAACCTCCAAATCCAATAGTAATGGAACTGGCAACGATACTAGTCCAACGATTATGACCCTTAATGCGTGCTCGCTTGCGAGAGATGGCATAAAGAATTTTGGTGACACCGTGACTGATGTCGTCCTTCACAACATACTTCACAAACAATGCTGTAATCAAGATACCAATAGCTGGGTAGAGCATGTACAAACCATTGGTTTCAGAAAGGTTGAACTGGTTCGTAAGCAGATGTTTGATTTCCTCTACCAAATATTTCAAAATGAATGCTGCCAATCCTGAGCACAGACCCACAATCAGACTGAGCATCAACACAATCTGGTGATTGGTATGATCGCCTTTGATCCACTCTGTGATATTGTGGATGATATTTGCTTCTCGTCTGATGAGTGAGTATTTCATTTTGCTATGCTAAGTATGTAATTATTCTCTGATGATTTGGAACTTTCCACTTGCATCAATCTTAATGATACTCGATGGTTTATGTTTCTCTTTACATTGACGATTATATTTCACTACGTAGTCTACTGCGTTCTTGATTTCGTCTGATATCTCGTCGAATGTTCGCGCCGTAGGTTCGCCGCTAATGTTGGCACTAGTTGATACGATAGGTTTTTGAAACCTAAAGCAGAGTTCCTTTGAAAATGTTTCCTTAGTGATTCGCATTCCGATGCTACCATCTTCTGCTAGTAGATTGGGAGCCAGTCCGATAGCTTGGTCAAAGATGATGGTAAGAGGTTTTTCTGCCATCTCAATCATATCCCATGTGACATCCGCCACATTGCGTACATATCTTGACAGGCGTGCATCGCTATCGACCAGACAAATCAGGGCTTTGCTGTCGTCACGTCGCTTGATTTCATATACACGCTTTACTGCCTCTGGATTGGTGGCATCGCAGCCGATACCCCACACAGTATCAGTAGGGTAGAGGATGACCCCTCCCTGTCGCATCACTTCTACTGCTTTCTTAACTTCGTCTTGTAACATTTTCTTTTATTATTCTTCATCCTCCCTTCCTATTTTGGAATGACTGGGAGAACCCTTTCAAAACTCGCTGGTGAAATGGAATTTTATATGCTTGAAATCCTGCTGTGCCATTTGAAGCACGTAGTTGGAATCAGCCAAAAATACATCTCGACCATCTCTGTCTTTTGCCATATATTGGTACTTTCGCTTCTTGAATGCCTCCAACTCGGCATCGTCATCACTTTCTATCCAGCATGCTTTGTACAGACTGACCGGTTCCCAACGACATTGCGCATTGTACTCATTCTCCAATCGATACTGAATGACTTCAAACTGGAGTTGTCCTACAGTGCCAATGAGTTTACGGCCATTGAACTGGTTGATAAACATCTGTGCCACACCTTCGTCCATCAATTGATCGATACCTTTTGCCAACTGTTTGGTTTTCATTGGGTCAGCATTCTCGATATATTTGAACATCTCAGGTGAGAAACTCGGAAGTCCTTTGAAATGCAACTGCTCACCCTCTGTAAGGGTGTCGCCAATCTTGAAAATTCCATTATCGGGCAGACCAACAATATCGCCAGGATATGCTTCCTCGATGGTGCTCTTTTTCTGCGCCATGAATTGGGTAGGAGAGGAGAATCGCACTGTTTTTCCTTGACGGATATGCTGGTAAGGCGCATTTCTGACAAACTTACCAGAGCATACCTTACAGAAAGCGGTACATGAACGATGGTTGGGGTCGATGTTGGCTGTAATCTTGAAAATGAAACCAGTGAACTTGGGTTCTGTGGGTTCTACCAATCTTTCTTCCGCCTGTGTGGGACGAGGACTTGGGGCTATTTCTACAAAACAATCCAGCAACTCTTGTACACCAAAGTTGTTGAGGGCTGAACCAAAGAATACAGGAGCTATCTCTCCACTTAGGTAGGTGTTGACATCGAATTCGGGATAAACACCCTCAATGAGGTCGAGATCTTCACGAAGTTTAGTGGCATCGCTTTCACCTACATACTCATCGAGCGCAGGGGTGTTGATGTCCACCTCTACTTTTTCTGTCACTACTTGTTTGTTGGGCGTGAAGAGGTTTAAGTTCTGCTCATAGATGTTATAAACTCCCTTGAACCGTTGTCCTTGGTTGATTGGCCATGAGAGAGGACGTACCTTGATTTGCAATTCCGACTCCACTTCGTCAAGCAAGTCGAATGGGTCACGACCTTCACGGTCCATCTTGTTGATGAACACGATGACTGGTGTCTTACGCATACGGCATACTGTCATCAACTTGCGTGTCTGTGCCTCCACACCTTTAGCACCATCGATAACGATGATGGCACAATCTACTGCTGTCAGTGTGCGGAAGGTGTCCTCGCAAAAGTCTTGGTGACCAGGAGTGTCGAGAATGTTGACCTTGTAGTTTTTATAGTCGAATTCCATCACAGACGTAGAGACAGAGATACCGCGTTGTTTCTCTATATCCATCCAGTCCGAGGTGGCTGTCTTCTTGATTTTGTTAGATTTTACAGCCCCTGCCACCTGGATTTGACCACCAAATAGCAATAGTTTTTCTGTCAGCGTAGTCTTTCCTGCGTCTGGGTGGCTGATGATGGCAAAGGTTCTGCGTTTTTGTATTTCTTGTTCGTTCATACTTATTCGTTGAAAGGGAATCTGAATTCACTCAAGTCAATTGCGTGACCAGTAACAGTATATAATATCATGAGGACTGCACCTATCATTACTGCGATGCCAATAGTTTTGTTGATAATCCAAATGATGCGCATGTTGTAGTTGTTGCGCACCTTGTCTACCAACCATGTCAGCACATACCACCATAGCAGGGCACCAACAACAATGAATAGGTATCCAACCATTTGGGCGATGAAGTTCTCCACAATGATGAAGGTAAACATGGCGAAAGTAGCAACAAACAGGAAGATAATCAGCGGGTTCGATACTGTAACAGCGAATCCTGTCAGGAAGTTCTGTAGCAAGGTTCCCTTGTTGCGTTTCACAGCCTTCACTGTTTCTTTGGGTTTCGACATAAATGTGTATATGCCGAAGAGAAAGAGCAAGATTCCACCAATCGTCTTTAGCCACAATGCGATGACTGGGTCTTCGATGATATCTATGACGAATTTCAGTCCGAAACCTGTAATGATGGCATAGATAATGTCTGATAATGATGCGCCGACACCTGTAGCAAACCCTTCCCAGCGCCCTTTGTTCAGGGTACGTTGGATACAAAGGATGCCAACAGGTCCCATAGGTGCTGACGCGATGATACCAATGAGCAGACCTTTGACAATCATCTCAATGTAACTTGTGTCTTGCAGCCAATCCTGAAAGGTGGCGTATTGCGGTAGTTGGGGACTGATAATGTCTGCTATCATTCGCTTCTAATTAATGTGGTTGTTTCTGTGATGATACCATAGTCCGACTCTTCTTCTGAACAGTGGACGAGCGAGTCGTTCTGACAGAGGATGATCTCGTAGCTGGTCACTAGGCTGTCGACATCATTGATTGCCAACAAAGTCAGCACGCTGTCTTCCAGGCTCCAACGTCCTGTTTCTATCTGCTCTTCGTCCTCAATGGTGTAAGTCGAGTCGTTCATGAAGGTCCACACGGCAGTCTCATCAGTCTCTTCAGGCTCTCCGTCAGCTATTCTACTTTCGATATTCACCTGTGTCCACTTGCCAACCAAGTGTTTCCTCTGGAGCGAGGTGTCACATGCACACATTAGCATACACACCAACGCAATTCCCATAATAACCTTAAAAAACTTCATTTTTCTGTTATCTTGCTGAAACATATTTATGTAGTGTCTTGCGAACTGCTCCTGGACCTGCATAGAGTTCCTTCACCATACCTTCAATCTGTTCGCCCAAGCCTGCCTCGTAGAGGTCGAGTCCGAATACGTCCTTACGTGAATACAGCTGTTTCAGAGGGCTCCAGTCTTGATCGGCTTTCCCTATTTCCAATGGTGCTACAATGGCTTGCATTTCCTCGAGCATTGGGTCTGGTGAACATTCGAATGGGGTACCGTCGTCTTTGATGCCTTTCAGATAGCGGGCATAGCCTGCGAGGGTGAGAGGAATAAGTATGAGGTTTGACTTGTCCAATCCACGAGCCACATATTTCTTCAATGTCTCGCCAAAGCGGATAGGCAACTTCTGGCTGGTGTCGCATGCAATACGCTGTGGGGCATCAGGCATGAAGGGGTTGGGCAGACGGCGGTTGATAACGGCGCCGATAAATTCGTAGGGGTTCAACACACCTGGATCTACCACTACTGGCATAGCTTCCATATAGCCGATTTTCTGGATGAATGGACGCAAATCCTCATCAGCCATCTCTGCCGAGATAAGTGTATAACCAAGCATACAGCCATAGAGAGCCATCGCTGTGTGGAGTGGATTCAGACAGGTTGTCACCTTCATCGTTTCTACCTTGTCCACTGTCTCCCGTGTGGTATAGAGTGCACCACCTAAGTCGAGTGGTGGACGTCCGTTGGTATAATTGTCTTCAATGACCAGATACTGCACTTCCTCTGCATTCACGAATGGAGCTGTGAAGGTGTGCTTCTCTGTCTCGATATAGTCGTTGTCTTCGAAGCCGTCTGCTGCGAGCATTTCCTTTACTTTCACATGTGGGCGAGGGGTAATCTTGTCGATCATCGACCAAGGGAAGGTGATTTTCTTCTCATCTTTCAGGTATGCCAAGAATGCCTCAGGTACCAGTCCGTCCTTCGCCCAGCGCTCTGCGTAGGCCATCACACCTGCTTTCACCTTGTCGCCATTGTGTGAGCAGTTGTCCATACTTTGCACCGTGAGAGGCAGTTCGCCTGCCTTGAAACGTTCATAAAGCAGGGCTGTGACTTTACCCATAGCAAATACGGGCTTCAGTCCACGGGCTAAGTCTGCTTCGTTGAACGTATAACCTTTCTCTGTGATAGTGAACGAAATCATCTGGAGTGAAGGTTTCTTGAAGATCTCCACCAGTCGGTTCCAGTCGGGGAATTGTGGGTCGGCCTTCAGGGCTTCTGTCACTGAGGCAATCACCTTCTTTTCGATGCTGCCGTCAGAACAAAGGTTCACGCAGAGCGACAGGTTGTTGTAGGGCGCATACGCCTTGTCGATGACCTCAAAGTCGAAGGTCTCTGCCACAATCACACCACGATCGTATTTGCCTGTGTTCAGCGCATCGTTCAGGATGGCGGCCGGGAAGGCACGGAAGATGTTGCCGCCTCCGAAGTGTACCCATGTAGGTTCCTTGGCGGTCTTCTCGCGAACTTTTGCAATATCAAACTTTGGAAGCTCATAACCCTTCTGCTCCCACTCTGCGGCATTTAACTGACCGCTAAATATGTCGTTTAACTTCATAATGATCTGAATAATCTGAGTATTCTGAGTAATCTGTTTTTTTTAATCAAAGAATCCAGGCTGTTTGTATTCGATGCCCAATTCTCTGTCCACTGTAGCTAGGATGCCTTGCACCTGTCCCATTGCGAACATGCGTCCCAAAAGTGTATAGCCTGCATTATGGCCGTGACTGCTTTCGTCCATAATACCGCCAGGTTCGTCTGTAAAAGTCATTCCATGATCCACACGCATAGGTAGCTGTGGATTCTCCTTTTCGAAAATACGACATAGTTCTACGATATCAGCACGTCCACCCAAGTGCGAAGCCTCTGTGAAGTCCCCGTTAGGGAAGATGTGGCATGAACGCAAATGAACGAAGTGGGTGCGCGATGCAAACTTCTTCGCCATCTCAACTACGTCGTTATAGGCACCTGCACTCAGTGAACCTGCACAGAACGTCAGTCCGTTATGCTTGTTGGGTACAGCATCGAGGAACCACTGGATGTCCTCCTCTGTGCGTACGATACGTGGCAGACCCAGCACCTCGATTGGTGGGTCGTCGGGGTGTACACACATGTTCATGTTGCACTCCTCGCACACAGGCATGATGGCCTCGAGGAAGTACTTCATGTTCTGGCGCAACTGAGCCTTGTCGATACCCTTGTACAGGTCGAGGAAATCACGGAACTTCTGAATAGGAGCCTCGTCGTTCTCACTGAAGTTGCCGCTCACGAAGCCCTGTGTCTTGATGATGATGGTCTCTACCAGCTGATGCTCTTTCTCTGGAGTCATCGTCTTAGCAAGTTCTTCTGCCTCTGCAAGGACACTTCGTCCCTCGCCCCAGCCAGCAGGGAACTGGAACTTGCTCCATTCCTCGCGAGCACCTGGACGCTTCAGGATATAGATGTCGAAGTAGGCAAACTCAGCGTAGTTGAAATAAAGGTTTGTCGAGCCGTTTGGGTTCGTATGCAGCAAATCTGTGCGTGCCCAGTCCAATACGGGCATGAAGTTGTAGCAGATGCAATGGATGCCCTCTGCCGAGAGGTTGCGCAGCGACTGCTTATAGACCTCAATCTGGTGGTCACGATCAGGACCTCCGTACTTGATGGTCTCAACCACAGGAAGGCTCTCTACAACGCTCCAGCGCATACCATAACTCTCGATATATTCGCGCAGGTCGCGAATCTTCTCACGTGTCCATACTTCGCCAAGCGGTACATCGTGCAAAGCTGTGACGATACCCTCGACTCCAATTTGTCTCAACATGGCAAGCGTAATCTTATCCTTCTTGCCAAACCATCTCCAAGTTCTTTCCATATTATTGTCTTAATTTATTCCATAGTTCGTATCGCGCACAAGCGTGCGCGTATGTTTGAGGCTACAAAGATACATCTTTTATTTCTATCCACCAAATAAAAGCCTGTTTTTTTCTCAAAAGAGAAAAACCACACACCTATATATCTCTGTTTTCTGCTATCTGATGATGATACCAAGCACGTAAAAGTGAGGAATGGATTTGATTTTATGAGCAGGTCATAGATAGGAAGATGAATAACAACAATAATCCTCCTAAAGTTGATAATAAAATACCAATAATTCCCAGGATGCGAGGATGCCTAAGACCAATTATCTTTGTTTGTTAAAAAAATCAATTATTGGTTGATACGTTGTGCCATTAGTTTTTCTAACTCCGAATCTGGTTTCTTGTCTATTTCTCCGGGTTTATAAAATCGAGTCGCCATGATGGCAAAGACCTTCTTGTTGTAGATAAAAACAAAGTCATAGTAGCCTGGGTTAACTTCTTCGGGATGAAGGTAGAAGGAACCCCAAAAATCAGTCTCTTCTGCATCAGGATCTTTGTTCAACTCACATTCTTGAATATAACCAGGAGTCTCGTCATTCAAAGCATTCTTCAAGTAAAATCCTTGGTCAGCCTTGTGTTGGAACACCATCACTTTGATGCCTGTCACCGCATTTGTTTCTAGATGGAACTCAATCCATTCATCAAGTTCAAAAACGGAACGGATACCTTCAGCTGCGTAAGGTTTGCTATTGAAAGCTTCGGTGCCACAACGGTTGCCGAATAGGCTCAAGCCCGTCATGATAGGCCGTTCTCCCTCTTTGAGATTGACGAAATAGAGTTTGCCAAGTACCATTGAGTCTTGAGCTTGAGTATTGTTGGGCGAGTTGGTCGCATGAGCACTTGCGCCATTGTAGTTGCCGATTGTTGAAAACAAGGCAAGCGCAACGATTAAAAAGAAAGCAAATCTTTTCATATACTTCATTTGAGATGATCTTTTGTTGCTGCAAATATACAACGTTTCTTTGAAACGAAAAAACAAATTCAGGAAAAAGTGATGCCTTTATCTCTACTTTACCTCATGATTACCTTAAAGTAGCTTTTATCAGCCCTTCCTTCAGCGGTTCGACCCCTCCGAACCCGACACATTTGTATACAAGTTCGCCTTTGGAGTTATAGATGGCGTAGGTGGGAATAGAACCTCCCGACTGATAGAGGTCTCCTAATGCCTTGAATTGCTGTGGCGAGAGATAGTAGTGCTCGCCAGGGATGGTCTTCACCATCTCTTTCCAATCGTCGAACGGAGAGGTGGAATATGTGATATTGAGATACACGATGTCCTTATCCTTCAGTTCCTGCTTCACGGGTTCCATTGCCTTCTGTCCTTGGATGCATGGTACACACCAGGTTGCCCATAGGTCGATAAAGACGGTCTTGCCTTTGTAGCGGTCGAGCAGGAACTGAAGCGTGTTCTCTGGTGCCACTTCTGTCAGTTCCAAATAGTGGATATTCTCTGCCAGTCCTTCTTTTTGTTGGCTGACTTTGACTGTCAATTCTTGCCGTTTCTGGTCGTAAAGCCGTGAGAGGTTGGGATCATCAAGCAGCGGTTTGGGATTGAAAATTCCGCTGTTCAGTTCTGACATCGCATTGATGAATCGGAGCAGGTCGGGGCCTGCACCTTTTACCTTAGAGCCAGCAAAGAGTTTCATCACGTCTTTGAGGTCGAAGCCAACTTGTCCGTTGTCGCTGAATAAACATTTGGGACGTGTACGGAAGATGTAGTCACGGAACTCTTGGGTATTGAAGAGTGCAGGACATTCTTCTGCTAAAATGCAGAAAAAACGCAGTTCCCGGTCCACGTACATCCATTTCACCACATCGGGAAATTGTTGTAACTCAGCAAAACTTTGATCAAAGGCAAGCATCAGGGAATCGTGGAGTGTTGCAAGGTCATCAACGGTTTTATACTGCTCGTATGAATCGGGATAACTGGGAAAAATTTTGCGTCTTTCCGTTCTATTCATGACCTTTTTTTCAAACTCGCCATTCATCCACTTGGCCATATAACCTTTATATCCAATCACCTTGCTGTTGGGGTATCTGTCGTCACGCAACATGTCCAGCAAGACGGTGACCTCTTTGCCCGGAGCAACTATAAGAATGGCAAAAGATGACCCTTCTGCGGATGGAATTTCAAACTGCATACGTGTGGGGTAATACACCTTCCAACTGAAATTGGCACAGCCTTCATCATCCAAATTGAAGAAGTAATCGTTGTATGAATTGGGATTGGTGATGTCAAAAAATACTGTTCGAATCTCGGCATCCATACCTTTCTTGTAGTTCAGCGCCTTGAAATGGACAACAGCAGGTTCCTCGCTGAACACTTTTTTCGGCAACACATCGTCTTCAGAATCGTCGGTACGGAAATCTTCAGGCACAGGCGTCTCAGGAATCGTATAGTCACTCGGATGAATGTAGAAGAAAGTGAAATCGCCTTTCTGCGTGCTTTCCAGCATGTCGAAAATCTTCGTCTTTTGAGGTATCGGCTTAAAGTGAAGCACAAACTCTTTCTTCATGGTTTGAGGTGAGGTGTATTCCTCTTTGCCCAATTCGATGCTGTCACTCCCTGTGATGCCATAGCGTTTCCCGTCTGCCTCAATATAGCTTTGAGGCGAGAAACGGAACCATGCATCTGACGGGTAAGTGACAGACATGTAGAGCGATGTCCTGTCCTTCGCCAATTCAACTTTCTGAATCTCAAAATAGTTGTACTGAGAATATCCAACGACTGGTTTCTCCCAAACAACTGTTTTCTGGGCATAGGTGCCTACGGATGCCATCAAGGCAAAGGCTGAGGTGAGAAGTAATAGTTTCATGACATCATGAGGTTTTGTTTGCAAAAATAACAATAGTTAAGCGAACTGCAAAATAAATTAGAATTTATTATTAATTCCGAGGCGCAATTTGTCTTCGAAGGAGTCAATTGTTACTTGGCTCCACACTTACTCGCTTGTGCAGAATTGCCCTACGTAGTCAGAGTCGGAGGTGCGATTACCTTTCTCTGCTTTCATAAAGGCGTATAAATGGAGTGGGTGGCCCATCCATTCTGCTGGGATGGAGGCATGCACTTCGCCTGCTGTGCGTGCAACTGGGGCTGCACAACGGCCTTCGCGCTGGTCGGGACAGCAGACAAAGAGAAAGAACTGGTCGTATTGGTTTTCAGGTGTCGTATTGCTGTGGAACGTGACATGAACCACTCCTTGATTATCTACTTTTGCTGAGGTGACGTATGAGCGCCCAACTGACCCACGACTGATGCAAACGCGAGCATAGTCGATTCCATCTGCACTATAGCAGTTTTTATTGATTTTCTTGAAAGCACTAAAAGTATCGAGTTTTTCTCTCACTGCCCAGGCATGAAGCCCTATCTTGTGACCTTCCTTCATGGCTGAAGAAAGGCGGGAGAGCGCACCAAATCCATTGCGATGGCTCTGTTGTTTCTCTGTCCTTGGATTGGCTACCGATTCGGGACGACGCTTCACATACGCACGCCCTTTCCACGAACTATAGATGACATCACCTATAGCACCGCTGATCTGTTCTCCTTTATTCTTTGCCATATTCGTATTGATTTGTTATTATTACTTAACTCCAATCGTCCTTACTATCACCTCTCACCCTTCTCATGCTTATCTCTAACCTATTGTATATGAGAGCGTATAGCGAAACCTGAGAGGTGGATTAGAGAGACATATGAGGAACCTCTTTGATACCCCTTCGGTACCTATGAGGTACCATAGAGTTGGTATAGAGTTGACATAGAGTTGTCTTAGTGTTGACCTAGACTTTCTTGCTGTCTGTTAGATTCGAAATAAACCTACATGGTTAAGACGATTTTAGGGGATCTTCATTTACTTTGCAAAGATACGATTTTTTGGTTGAAAAAACAAATATTTTGGATGCAAAATGAGTCAATTGAGGCATTTTTATTCGATAGGAGATGTCTTTTGCTATTCCCTTCTCTAACTTCTCTAACTTCTCTAACTTCTCTAACTCCTTATTTATGCAGTGTGAAGAGGAACGTGAGGCCGCCTCCTTCTCTTTCGCGTGCCTCGATAGTGCCTTCGTGCATCTTTACAGCATTTTTCACGATAGCCAGTCCGAGTCCTGTTCCTCCGAGTGTTCGACTTCGCCCTTTGTCGATGCGGTAGAAGCGTTCGAAGATGCGAGGTAAGTGCTGCGGAGCGATTCCTTTCCCGTTGTCGCTGAAGGTGAATGCCCAATGGTCTTCTCTCTGCTCGGCATAGATTTCGATTTGGGTACCTTCGCCTGCATAGTTCATGGAATTTTCGAACAGGTTGCGGAAAATGCTGTATAGCAACATCGGGTTGCCGTTGATGGTGATATCTTCTGGCATGTAGTTTTTCAGTATCATGTGTTTTTCTGCTAAAGTCAGCGATACCTCTTGGGTGATTTCCTTTACCAGTTCAGCTATATCGACGCGCATGAATTTCAGCTGCTCGGCTGCGTAGTCCATGCGGTTGAGCATCGAAACGTCTTTCAACAGGGCTGTGAGGCGTTCGGCTTGAATATGGGTACGCTCCAGAAACTGTTTCTGCATCTCTGGTGAAATGTCGGGGTTCTCAAGCAGGGTCTCTGTATAGCCCAGAATGCTGGCTACAGGGGTTTTCAGTTCGTGGGCAATGTTGTGGGTGAGTTCGCGGCGCATTTTGTTTTCTTTCTCTGTCTGCTCACGACTGATACGTTCGTCCATACGGTGGGAATAGCGATGCAAGAGCCAGGCAAGCCCTCCCATTACCACGAAGGAGAATATCAGCAAGTGCCAGTCGCTTGCTTCGTTGAAAGGCTGCAGATGGCTGCGGTCGTAGTCTTCGAAGAGAATGAAGAAGATGGCGTAGAGGGCAAAGATGACCATCACGCTCAGAAACATTTTGCGTCCTTCTGTCAGTTTACGTTTTTTCATACTCCTTCAAAGTAGTAGCCAAAGCCGGTTTTGTTGCAAATGCATGATGCATATTCTCCGATTTTCTTACGAAGACGGGTGAGATTCACATCGACTGTTCGTTCGCTCACCACTACATCGGCCGGCCACACCTGCTCAATCAGTTCGCTGCGGGTGAAAAGATGGCCTTGATGGGTCAGCAGGAGGTGGAGGATGCTGAATTCTGTCTTGGTGAGGTCTACGTCCTGTCCGTTGAGAGTGACTCTGCGTGACTGCACATCCATGTAGAGGTTGTGGAAACGGATTTCGTTGGCATGAGAGGTGCTGCGTCCCAACACCACTTTGACACGAGCCAGTACTTCGCGCAGGGAAAATGGTTTGGCAACGTAGTCGTCGGCTCCAAGTTCGAAGCCGTGCAACGTGTCTTCTTCTGTGTCTTTGGCTGTGAGGAAGATGATGGGGATGCCGGCTGTACGCTCTGATGACTTGAGCTGCCTCGCCAGCTCGAAGCCCGATATGCCTGGCATCATGACGTCGAGTAGTATCAATTGGAAGCGAGTCACATCGTGGGCTTGAACTTCTTCTGCCGAATATGCCACAACGACTTCGTATCCTGCCGTTTCGAGGTTGAAACGCAGAATTTCGCACAAGTCGTGCTCATCGTCGACTACCAGGATGCGTTGCTTCATGGGTGCAAAGGTACGAATTATTTTCCAAATCGCGCCTCTACAACGTTAACAATATAGTCTCCAAGGTGTTCACATTCGCTGATAAAGTCAGAAAAGTGGGTTGCGAGAGCATAACTGTACTCGCGAGCATTGATGGCATTGATGTTGTCGGCCTTGAGTCGGTCGCGCATCAGGTTGATTTCGTTTTCGATGCGATAGGTCTCGTCCACAGTGTAGTCTTCTTTCCTGCCTTGCAGCACAAGGTTCATCTGTATGATGGCAGCCTCGACAAGGTTCATCATCTGACGGACGTTCTGAAGCTGACCTTCGGTAAACATCTCCTTCTGCTTACGCTGACGATTGAGGGTACGTGCCAAGTTGTAGAACGAGTCGCCAATACTTTCTATCTCGCCTATCTGGCGCATCATAGAGCGTATCTTCCCTTTCGTATCGTCGCTCAGTCGCTCACCGCTTACTTTCCCCAAATAGTTGGCAATCTCGATTTCCATGCGGTCGGAAATGCCTTCATATTTCTCCACTCGCTCAAACAACTGCTCAAATTGCTCATCTTTCATTGGCTCGAGCATCGATGAAATCATGCCAAACATGCGGGTGGTGCGCTCTGAGTAGTTGCCCACCTCTTTCTGTGCCTGCAGTACTGCGATTTCAGGTGCTTGCATCAGACCGCCTTCGATATATACCAGACGGGTTGGGTCGTCGTCTTCGCTCTTGCCTTTATCTGCGTTCTTGGGTTTGATGACTGCACAAACGATCTTTTCAATCTGAGGGATGAAGCCGATGAGAATCAGTGTATTGGCAACATTGAAGCAGGTGTGGAATGCTGCTAGCACGATGCTCAGTTTGGCTGCATTGGCCAGGAACAATGTCTCGCCTGCCTCGCGAGTCAATTCAGTGTCGTAGCCCACAAGGTTGCAGACCATATCGACGAACGGATGGAACACAATCATCATCCAGCACACGCCAAAGAGGTTGAAAAACATGTGAGCAAAGGCTGCGCGGCGTGCTTGGGTCGAGGCGGTCAGGGCGGCGAGGTTCGAGGTGACGGTTGTGCCGATATTCTCACCCATCACCAATGCGATACCCTGATAGATGGGGAGTGCTCCGCTCGAACATAGAATCATCGTAATGGCCATTACGGCTGCAGACGACTGGACACACATGGTCAGAACTCCACCTATCAATAAAAATAATAAGGTGGTAAGGTAGCTTTGGGGATCGAACGAGGCGAAGAAATCGAGCACGGCCTGCTGTTCGCCTAATCGCATATCGGTGCCTGTCTGACGAAGTGTTCCTAAGCCGAGGAACATGAATGCGATGCCGAAGAGGAAATATCCGAGATTGGCTTGGCGTTTCCTGTATATCAGTATGAGCGCCAACACGAATGCGGGCCACACGAAGTCTGTCACGTTGAATGACAAGAATCCAGCCGACATGATCCAAGCTGTGAGCGTGGTGCCGATATTGGCTCCCATGATGACGCTGATGGCCTGAGCGAGGGTCAGCAGTCCTGCGTTGACAAACGATACCGTCATCACGGTTGTTGCGGTAGAACTCTGCACTGCGCTGGTAACTACCACACCCGTTAGCATGCCTGTGAAGCGGTTGGTGGTCATGCGTCCCAAAACATGTCGCAATCCTGGTCCTGCCATCTTTTGGAGCGTCTCGCTCATCATTTTCATACCAAAAACCAACAGGGCTAACGAGCCTAACAATGTAAATGTGATGAAGAACGTCTGTCGTGTCGTTTCGTCCATCCAGTCAAATAATCCTATCATATTCTATTTCTTTATGCGCTGCAAAGTTACGCATAATCTCCGACCTGAGGAAAGAAAACGTGTTACGATTCTGTTACATTTTGTCTGCTTATTAGAAATAATGGCAAAAATATTTGGTTGTTTCAATAATAAATTGTAACTTTGACACCGAAAATCAATCTTTATAACTAACACTAATAATGAGATGCTTATGAAAAGAATGTTTACTTTTTTATTGAGTGTCATGATGCTGACATCGCTCGGCATGAAGGCACAGTTCTCTGCTGACGTTCACGATGTTCAGCGCTTTGATTGGAGAGAGGGAATTGATGTCGATTTTAAACTAAGTGAGGTGGCAGCTCAGTTGCAGTGTACTCCGGGTCAGTTGGTGGATGCTTTGGACGAACGTGCTGCCAAGGCTACCAATGTTAACGACTACCATGTTGAGGATGGTTTCTTCATGTTAGAGACCTCAACAGTGGCATATTCTTTTTATAGCGAGGGATACGGCGGTTTTGAGATGACAAAGGACGGTGACTTCTGTTCATGGGACAATGCGAATTCCATCTGGGGTGTATATATCCACGAATGGGATATCACTGAGGACCGGATTTCGTTTACGGTTTGTCAGGTTCCTTCGAATGCATTCCCGAAAGGGGTGACAGCTCACGGTATCGTGTCTATCAACCTGAACGGAGGCAAGGCTACCTTTGAGTTTACCTTCACGGTGGATTATCCGGATGGGATTGACAAGGAGCCTCAGACCGACCTGTCGAAGTTGGAAATCGTAGGTGAGACAGATTTCCCTATCACTCAGGAATTGAAGCCTGCAAGCGACGAGTGGGGATCGACTTACTATTGGATTCCTCTCAACGGCGTGGCTGATGCACTGGGTATGACCAGCGAGTACATGGGGGAAGTGTTCAAGGATATGCTTCATGTGAAGACCTTCAATGAGGAGACAAACAACTGGGGTGCGCTGACCAATAACGGTGGTGCTGTGCCTGCTCCAGGTTTCTACTTCTGCGGAGGTGTGCAGTTCGAAGGTGAAGAAGAGGAGAGCATGGAGTGCCGCAACGGTCTGTATCGCGACAACAACATCTTCTGGATCATGGATATGCAGTATGTGGATGACGAGAATGGTCAGTGGCTCTACTGCGGTATCGGTCAGACACTGAACGCAATGAAGCCAGGTCAGACTCGCTATGGCGACGTCTACTTTGTCTATGGTGATAATGCATACATCCTGCATCTGTCGCTCACCATCCCTAACATGACTCCGATTACTGACCTGACGAAGGTGGGCAGCCAGACTTGGACTGTCAACGATCGTGATCCAAGGAAGACTTGGCTCGACCTGGAATACTTAGACCTCAACCTTGACTCTATCGCTGCTCTCTTCACTGAGGCGATGGGCAAGGAGGTGACGGCTGCCGACTTCGTGCTCACAGGAAACAATGCTGCCGGTGGCATCACTACCTCGTATACGGCTGACAACAGCGACGAGAACCACGTACACGGTTTCTGGATGACACAAGATGGTATTGTTCAGTCGTATGACAACGCTGTGTTCTATGTGGACTACTTTGACGCTGACTCTGTGATGGGTCTGGGCAACAAGCCTAATGCCTTCAAGGGCGGCGAGGTTTGCTCGGGTTCTCTCTACTTCGTGGTCGACGGCACGCACTACTATGAGGTGGTTGTCGACATGAAGGTGATGAGTCCTCAGTATACCTTCGAGACATGTGAGGTGATTGACTACGACATGACCGTGAAGCTCGTGCCATCGGCATCTGCTTGGGAAATCGGAACGACCTTCATGCAGGATGCAGAGATGATGCTGGGCGGTACTGCCGGTACGCTCTATGGTGTGACGGCCGATGGAAGCATCACTGATTATTATACCGTATCAGAGGCAACAACTTACGGAGGCGGTGGTTTCTGGATGTCTGCCGAAGACGAGAACCACTATGCATACGCTGCAAGCTACGCTGGCGACGGTGCCTTCGCTATGTGGTACTACGAGAGCTACATCCACTGGTTCACTGTTCCTGGCTTCCGTCAGCCAGGCGAGTACAGCACTGGTACCTTCTACCTCGTGAACCTTTGGGAGGGTAAGGCATTGAAGCTGAACGTGACGCTGAAGTTCGTCGAGGAGATCGTAGAGATCAAGCCTGTGGCTGAGGAGGACCTCGTGCTCAATGCACGTAATCCTGAGGGCGATGACTTCGACGAAGTGGCACTCAATCTCAATCGCTGCTGCGAGGAACTCGTATGTAGCGAGGACGACCTGCTGAGCGAGGGTACTTGGATGGTATTCGATGCGTCAGGCGAACTCACTTCCGACAACTTCGACGACATGTACGGATTCTACTTCAATGAGAAGGGTGAAGCTGTTGCTACGATGGAAGAAGCAACCTTCAGCGTAGGTTTCGTTGATGGTACTATCCGTTCATGGGTCATCGATGATGCCAATGTGAACAACGTCTACACGACCGTGATCTATGTGAAGTACAACAACAAGTACTATGCGTTCAACATCACTATCGGAAACGACGATGCTGCCGTGAAGACGGTTGCTGCAGGCGAGAAAGCCGATGGTCGCATCTACGACTTGTCTGGCCGTGTAGTGAGCCAGCCAGCTAAGGGCTTGTACATTAAGGGCGGCAAGAAGTATCTTGTTAAGTAAAACAATTCTAACCAAGCTCCCTCTGTCCTGCAGACATCTCCCATGTCGTTGGGAGGGCAGGGGAGAGGGGCTTTTTTCTTGCACATGAAACATAAGGCTATCTTTCTTTTGTCAATCCTCTTGGCGCTCTGTGCTGCTTCCACTTCAGCACAGGAGCGGACGAGCATACTGCTCAACTTTGGGTGGAAATTCCTCCTACTTGAGCAATCTTCGCCTAACGTTACGGGTGTGATGGACGACACCGACTGGCGTACCGTTAACCTCCCCCATGACTATCAGATGGAGCTACCGTGGGACCCTCGTGGGGTACCTGCACGTGGATTCAAGGGCTTCAACGATGCAGTGTACCAGAAACATTTCCGTGCCCTCGACGCCTGGAAGGGCCGCAAGGTGCTACTAGACTTCGAAGGCATCATGACCAGTGCAGTTGTATGGCTTAATGGTCATAAACTTGGCGAAATCAACTACGGCTACCTCGGGGCTGAGTTCGACATCAGTCAGCACTTGAAATACGATGCCGACAACGTCATCACCGTCCTTTCCATCCTTGCTGATGGAGGAAACTCACGATGGTACACTGGTGGCGGCATCTTCCGCAACGTCCATATCTATACGAAAAATCCCATCTCAGTCACACGCCACGGTCTCTACATCACCACGCCCACCATCACGGAGCGTGAGGCTGCAGTACAATTGCAAGTCGAGATTGAGGGAGCACGCGCTCAGCGGTTCGATATGACGCTCGAGGGCAAAATCTATGGACCCGACGGCACCTTAGTGGCTCAAGGCTCGTGCGACGTGCCGAAGTATATCAAGTTGGCAATCAATGAGGTGAAAATGCCGCTCCTTACTGTGGCACATCCGCAGCTTTGGTCGTGCGAGAGGCCCAACCTCTATCGTGCCGAAGTCGTCCTGAAGAAGGAGGGCGAGACTATCGACCGTGTTGAGGACCTTTTCGGCATCCGCACCATTGAGTTCACCAAGGAAGAAGGCTTCAAACTCAACGGCAAGAAGCTATTCCTCCGTGGAATTGCCAACCACCATGACCTCGGCGCCGTAGGTGCCGCATCATTCCCCGATGCCGAAGAGCGCTTGATGCTGCGCCTCAAAGAGTTCGGCTACAACCATATCCGCACCTCACACAACCCCTATTCCGAGTCGTTCCTCCGCCTTGCCGACAAGCATGGCATCCTCATTGTTGATGAGCTATTCGACAAATGGCAGTACGGTGGTCCCAACTGGGTTGCCAACTTACCGTTCGACCAATTGTGGTATCAGGTCGAGACCGAATGGATTCACCGCGACCGCAACCACCCCAGCGTCATCCTATGGAGCTTCGGCAACGAACTGCAGGTCAACGAAGGTTGGGCAGGTCTGCCCACTGGCGACTGGGGTGTCACCACCTATCGGCTTATGAAAGTTCTTGCTGAACGATACGACCCCACACGACTTACCACCGTTGCTATGTTCCCCGCGCGGGCTAACGCCATTCGCAATGACCCCGAGTGGGAGGGCAACTTCACACCACCCGAATTGTCGTGCGTCACCGATATAGCCGCCTATAACTACCAGTATCCTGCCTACAAGGGCTATTTGGAGCACAACCCAGACCTTATCATCTATCAGAGCGAAGCGACTGTCAACGACCTGCTCGGACCCTGGGAAGGCATGGACCGCGAGAAGATGGTAGGCCTGGCATACTGGGGTGCCATCGAGTACTGGGGCGAGTCAAACGGCTGGCCGAAGAAGGGTTGGAACTACTCCTTCTTCAATCACAACCTCGACCCCTATCCTCAGGCGTGGCTCATCCGCAGCGCGATGACCGACGAACCCATCTGCCGTATCGGTGTGCAGGACGGCAAGGGCGAGGAGATGATGTGGAACGACAATCTCGTCGGCACCACCTTCATCTCGTCGCACTGGAACCGTAAGGCAGACTCACGCCACAATGTGTATGTATTTACAAATGCCGATGAGGCTGAACTACTGATCAATGGACGCTCCCTTGGCGTGAAGCGAAACGATGGTCAAGGCAAAGGCAAGAATCGCATGCTCTGGACCGATGTGCCTTACGGCACGGGAGGCACCTTACTCGCCATCGCACGCACAGGAGGCAAGGAAGTGGCTCGCCACGAACTGAAGACTACCGGCAAGGCGGTACGACTTGTCATCGAGGCTGAGGACAACGGCATCTTTACCCCAGACGGCATGAGCCTCCGCTACGTGCACGTCTATGCTGTCGACGCTAAGGGCAACCGCGTGCCTACGGCTGCTGACGAAGTCACACTCGATGTTCAGGGCGCTGCGACTATCCAAGCCATCGATGATGGCAACCATTACACCGACGAATTGATGAACGTCAACCCCAAACATCTCTATAAAGGTCAGCTCTTGCTCATTCTGCGCTCAACGCAGCAGCCGGGAACCGTTACTGTGAAGGCATCGTCTCCTGCACTTAAGGCAGCCAATTACAAGTTCTCGTCGCAATAATAATATTAAAGGTATACTTTTGGGGCAGTAACCCTTGTTTTTGCTCCAATCCTTTTTTCATGACCTGTTTACGCATTGTTTCCGCAAAACGAAAAATCAGCAACTTGAATTTCTTCTAAGTTGCTGATTTTCAGTGTGGACCAGCCAGGGCTTGAACCTGGGACCTCCAGATTATGAGTCTGTTGCTCTAACCGACTGAGCTACAAGTCCGATGTACTGGGTACAAAAAAAGAGGTTGTTCTACCAAGATTCGAACTTGGACTGAGGGAACCAAAAACCCTAGTGCTGCCATTACACCATAGAACAATACCTTGAAGCATTTTTGAAATGCGGATGCAAAGGTACAAAATAATTCATAATGCACAATGCATAATGCGTAATATTTTTCAGAAAAAGGGTCAAAAAGCAGTATGGTTGGTGTTTTTTTCACTGTGTTGAGCAGATTTTTTGCTTTTGTATCTTTCCTTTCCACATTTTTTACTTATCTTTGCGGTATGAAAGAGAAACCTATCATACACAATAAACGCAGAAACAAAATCAGGCTGCATGATGAGGGCAAGAACACATTGCTGATGACGGGATTGGTGCTAGTCATTATTCTTTGGGTGTGTTTCTACCTGATAGATCATAGTATCGGCCCTGACTGGACGAGATGGGTGTATTATGCGTTGATGGCCAGCGCTGTTGCAGTGTATGGCATTCTGCTGAATTTCTTCCGCTGTCCTGTCAGGATGTTCCAAGGCCCCACTACAAAATCTGTAGTTGCTCCTGCCGACGGGCATATCGTGGTGATTGAGGAAGTCGAAGAGACTGAGTATTTTCATGACCGAAGGATGATGGTTTCTATCTTCATGAGCTTGACAAATGTGCACGCCAATTGGATTCCCTGCGAGGGAACCATCATCAAGGTAACCCATCAGGACGGTAATTTCCATAAGGCCTACTTGCCTAAGGCGAGTGAGGAGAATGAGCGCTCGATGGTGGTGATCCGTACGCCCCATGGTGTGGATATTATGGCTCGCCAGATAGCTGGTGCTATGGCCAGACGTATTGTCACATACTCTGAGGAAGGTCAGGAGTGCTTTATCGATGACCACATGGGCTTCATAAAGTTCGGCTCGCGTGTGGACCTTTATCTTCCGCTTGATGCGGAGATCTTGGTGCGGATGGGTCAGGCTACTGTTGGCGATGAGACATTAATTGCAAAACTGAAATAATCGCTCACGCGGATAGTTTCATGTCGTAGGGGTAGGAGAGCTTCCTAAGTCAGTCTGTAATATGGGGCACGCTACAACTGTTTCCTGACGGTGGCTGTGAAATGGAGGGGGCGGTACATGAAGTAGAAGATTAAATGAAGATATAAGAGATGCGTAAACATATTCCTAATATTATTACTTGCTGCAATTTGGTGTGTGGGTGTATTGCCACCGGCGCAGCATTTCATCATCACTTTGCCACAGCTTTTGTATTTATCTTGCTTGGGGCGTTCTTTGATTTTTTTGACGGGATGGCTGCACGCGCCTTGAAGGTTTCTAGCCCGATGGGTGTGGAACTTGACTCTCTTGCGGATGTCGTGACGTTCGGAGTTGCGCCTTCTGCGATGATTTTCATCTTGTTTGGGGAGGTACGTTACCCAGAATTGCTATACAACAAATTCTGGTTTAACGTGATGCCTTGTCTTGCTTTCGCCATGGCGGCTTTCTCTGCCCTACGCTTAGCCAAATTCAACATTGATGAGCGTCAGCACACGACTTTTATTGGTATGCCGACGCCTGCGAATGCTATATTCTGGGGTGCATTGATTTCAAGCAGCGAGGGATATCTTACGTCCCCCATGTTTAACGCCCCGTTCTTGTTGGCATTTGAGGTGTTGGCGTGTTGGCTGTTGGTTTGTGAGATTCCAATGTTTTCCTTGAAATTTCAGGATAAATCCTGGGCAAACAACAGATTGCGGTACGTATTCTTGGTTCTTTGTGCCATCATTTTGGTGGGGTGCGCTGTATGTGGCATTGCTGACAATATGGTGTGGCGCATGTTGTCACGTGGCATTGCCGGTTGCATTGGCACGTATCTTGCGATGAGCATCTATACAGGTGTTAAGAACAAAGGACAGTATGCTTAGGGTCATCAGATTCATCTTAAGGGCGATAGTATTGTTGATACGCGTGTTCAGGTGGTTGCAACGCTGGAGACGCAGGATTGGTGCGTGGTTGCGGGGCAAGCCTACGGCATTCGGGGTGCATGGTGGGACGACCATTGTGAATCCAACGGAGCAGGCGCCTTCAAGGCGGAAGGTGTTTGGTAGTGATGAGGGGGAATATGTGGATTTTGTGGAAGTGAAGGATTAGAAATCTCCACTGACTATTCCCGCAGTAGGGGATAAGGATAAAAAGTTTAGGTTGAGAGATTATTATGGTATGAACGACGACGAGAAATATATGCGTGAGGCGCTAAATGAGGCGCACGAGGCACTGCAGGCGGATGAGATTCCGATTGGTGCGGTGGTTGTGGCAAATGGACGGGTGATAGGACGTGGCCATAACCTGACCGAGACGTTGCACGACGTGACGGCTCATGCAGAAATGCAGGCTATTACGGCCGCGTCGGAGTTCTTGGGTGGTAAGTACCTGAAGGACTGCACGCTTTATGTGACGGTGGAGCCTTGTGTGATGTGTGCAGGTGCCATTGGCTGGTCGCAGATGGGTAGGCTGGTCTATGGTGCCTCGGACGAAAAGCGAGGATATCAGCGATATGCGCCCGATGCATTGCATCCGAAGACGGAAGTGGTCAGCGGGGTGCTGGAAAAGGAGGCAGCGGTGCTGATGAAGGATTTTTTCAAGGGGAAAAGGTAATAACCTCCTCCACAAGCGCTCACCCGAGTTTAGGAGGGTGAACGATGAAGAATGGATGGCAGGGGGTGGCATATATAGGATTGTGAACGTAAAAAAGATACATAGGATTGAGGTGATATCGACCAACACGTATGTGAGAGAGTTGTTGGGAGCGGGCATAGAGCTACCAGAACTGACGGTGGTCGATGCGGACTACCAGAGCGGTGGCCGCGGGCAGGGTGGCAACCGCTGGGAGAGTGAACGTGGGATGAACCTCACGTTTTCTTTGGTTTGTCACCCTACGTTTGTTCGTGCCACTGAGCAGTTCATCTTGTCACAGGCTATTGCGGTGGCTGTTTTCCGCGTGCTGGAAGGTCTGACGGGGGGCATCAGCATCAAATGGCCGAACGACATCTACTGGCAGGACCGCAAGATATGCGGCACGCTGATTGAGTGCAACCTGGAGGGAGCTACTGTACGCGACTGCATCATCGGAACGGGTATCAATGTGAACCAGATGGTATTCCGCAGCGATGCGCCCAACCCGGTGTCGATGGCACAGATTGCCTGCAATATGGTGGATGGCAAGCAGGGGCTTACTTCGACGGAAGGCATTACCTTCAACCGCGAGAAGATACTGAGCGAGGTGGTTAAGGCATTTGGCGAATTGTATGAGAAGATACGCGAGGGCGGAGCTGACGACATCCGGTGGGAGTATATGCAACACATGTATCGTCGCGAGGGTTTCTACCTGTATCGTGAGCACGAAGGTGAGCCGTTCATGGCAGAGATAGCTGATGTGGGGCACGACGGCTTGCTGACGTTGCGTCTGCGCGATGGTGGCACCCGCAAGTATGAATTCAAAGAAATAAAATATATAATATGACAGATACAAAGAGTATCCACATTGCTGACTATAACTATGAGTTGCCCGATGAACGTATCGCCAAGTTCCCCTTGGCAGAGCGGGACAGCAGCAAGTTGCTAATATATAATAAAGGTGTAGTGACGGAGGACGTTTTTTCAGCCCTTCCACAGTATTTGCCCAAGGGGGCTCTGATGGTGTTCAACAACACGAAGGTGATACAGGCACGACTGCATTTCCAGAAGGAAACGGGCGCGACGATAGAAGTGTTCTGCATGGAACCGTTTGCTCCTGCCGAATACCAGCAGAACTTCGCCCACCGAGGATGGGTGGAGTGGCTCTGCATGATAGGCAACCTGAAACGATGGAAGGATGGCCTGCTGAGCAAGGAGGTGGAGGTGCGTGGCAAGCGACTGAAACTGACGGTGGAGCGATTCGAGTACATGGGCAGCCAAGGTACGAACCACAGGGTGCGATTCGCATGGAACGACGACGATGTTGCCTTTAGCGAGATACTCGAGGCAGTGGGCGAACTGCCTATTCCCCCCTACCTGAACCGCGAGACGGAGGAGAGCGATAAGCGCACGTATCAGACAGTGTATTCCAAGGTGAAGGGTTCGGTTGCCGCTCCCACAGCGGGGCTGCACTTTACTGATCGCGTGCTTGCCAAGCTCGACGAGGTGGGCATAGACCGAGAGGAACTGACGCTCCACGTGGGTGCAGGTACTTTCAAGCCGGTGAAGAGCGAGGAAATAGCCGACCACGAGATGCATAGCGAGTATATTGTGGTGCGCCGCGAGACCATCGAAAAACTGTTGCTTCATGGCGGCAAAGCCATCGCAGTGGGCACCACATCAGTGCGCACACTCGAGAGCCTCTACTACATCGGGCTGAAAATACAGCGCAACCCGGACATAGGCGAGGAAGGATTGCACGTGAACCAGTGGGAACCATACGAAAACAAGTATCTGCCGCAGGGCATCGACACTATGTGCGCACTCCAAGCCATCGCTGATTGGATGGAACGCAACGCACTGAATGCACTCCACACCACAACGCAAATCATCATAGCCCCAGGATATGAATATCATATCGTGAGCCGCATGGTGACCAACTTCCACCAGCCGCAAAGCACGTTGCTGCTGCTCGTGTCGGCATTTGTAAAGGGCGACTGGCGCAAAATCTATGACTATGCGCTAGCACACGACTTCCGTTTCCTCAGTTACGGCGACAGTAGCCTGCTGATTATGGAATAACAGATAAACACAATATCCCAAAAGGGGAAGAATGATAGGGTATCAACTTATGGTTTTTGAGTGTGTGCTGCATGTCAAAAATTACGTTGAAAACGATAAAAGAATGTGGAAAACGCGGAAAAATGATAGCTGAAGATTACAAAAAGGGATGAAAAGTAAGGGTTTTTTACAAATTTTATAACTTTTGTTACATACCTTATATTATTATTAATAATAAGATGCTATCTTTGCACCGAAAATAAATCAAGCAATCAAAACCAGTTATAATAAACCGGCAAAAAACTGAAACAATAAAAAAAAGGAAATTAGAGTTATTAAACCTAAATATTAATTTTTAAAAAATCAAATCGTATGAAGAAATTTTTTACTTTAATCGCATGTGCACTTGTTGCAGGTAGTACATTCGCACAAGATGAGTACACAGACCTTGGTGACGTAATAACCAATGGTAGTATCAGTTACCAAAGAAAAGCAAAAACAGATCTTAGCCTTTATCCGGAAGCTCAGTTGGTTAACTTTGTGTCTGGAGAGTGGGTTACAGGAGAGAAAACTCAGGGAACTTCACGAGTTGTAGTTGATCCATCTGATGCAGCAGCATGGGATGAAGAGGGTAATGGCAATAACCTTTTAAACTATTGTATTGAGGTTGTTAGCCGTGATGCACCAGTCGATCCAGAAACAGGAGAAACCCAAAATATTGACGCATGGGATTCTCGTTTCTTCGTAGTTCTTCCTTTTGATTTGCGTGAAGGAGATAAAGTGAAATTCTCTATGGATATTAAGGCAGAGAAACCAGCTTCTGGTATTTCAACTCAAGGCCATGCTAATCCTGATGAATATGTTACATGGGGTATTTTTGGAAATGTAGACTTCACAACAGAATGGGTTACGTTTACAAAAGATGTTGAAATTGGGTCTTATTCCAATGGCTTAGTAAAGACATTTGCATTCGACCTTGGCTCTACAAAGTCCGCCAATAAGTTCTACTTCGATAATATTAAGGTAGAAGTTCAGCAGAAGAAATTGCCAGACGATTATGTTGATATGACTGCAATTGATTGGGATAATGTAAACTGGATTAATCTTGTTCACAATGGAAATTGCGCAGGCCCAGAATCAACAAGCCTCGTTTGTCGTGAAAGTGGCAAGGCTGATTATTTCAACAGAGTAGAAGGAGCTGGCAAGGATTTCACTACTGGTGCTCAAGTTACTTCAGTTAATGATGCTGCAGATCCTTGGAGTACTCAGTTCTTTATCACAGTAAATCACGTATTCGAAGCAGGTGAGAAGGTGAAGATAGCTTTCGATTATCGTTCAGATGATGCTGCAACAGTTCCTACGCAGACTCATACTACTCCTGGAAACTATTTAGGTGGTGGAGAAGGTATGGTAGGACAACTTAGCTTTACTCCTGAATGGCAGCACTTTGAGGGAGTTGTTAATGCAGTGAAAGGTATGAGTACTTTAACATTCAACTTGAATAATGACAAGACTTTGGCAACTAATTTCTACTTCGACAATGTTGAAATGTGCATCGCTGAAGAAGCATTGAAAGAGGGAGACAAAGCAGCTGTGCAGAAGGAAGCTGCAGATATCATCGCAGAGACAGTTGAAGACGGTGTGCCAACTGGCATCAGCGCATTCAAGGCTGAGAAGTCTTCTAAGGCTATCTACAACGTAGCTGGTCAGCAGATCAAGGCTCTCCAGAAGGGTCTCAACATCGTAAACGGCGAAAAGGTTTACGTGAAGTAAAAAGCCCCCCTCCGACTCCCCCTCTATGGGGAGAGGAAGGAAGTTTCAATAATTGGTGCTCAGGCAGAAATGCCTGGGCACTTTTTTGCGGCCCTAGAAGGGTAGCAATTGTTCCCCCTAAGGGTAACAAAAATTCCCCTTAAGGGGAACAATTGTGGCGTTTGGAAAATTATTTGCTGAAAAGTTTGGTGATTAGTGCTAAATATTGTAACTTTGCAGGGAGAATGTGTAATACCAAATCAAAAAAAGAAAATGAAGAAGTACTTATTATTTGTATGCAGCGCTACGTTGATGCTGGTGCTTGCAAGTTGTGGAGGAAATGCAAACGGTGGAAACACTGAGGCTCCACAGGAAGAATTCATGAATGAAGTAAAGGCTCCTACGTGGGAGAAGTTTGTCGTTGTGACACAGGAAGATGTGACAATCTACAAGGCTGCTGATGAGACCAGCGCTCAGCGTATGGTGTGTTATGAGGATGCAGAGAGCGATATGGTGGATATCATGAATATCTGGAGTGACGAGAGTGCTCCTGAGGATTATCTGCAGGAGTCGTTGTGTTTATATCCTGATGAGGTGTTCCCCTGCCTGGGTGAGGAGGGCGACTTTTACAAAGTGGCACTCTGTGGTTTGTATGACAAGGATGATGAGGTGGGCTATATTGCCAAGAGTGCAGCGACGGAAATAAAGGCAGAACCAATTACTAACGAGAAGACTTTTAACATGTGTTGCTCGTGGGCGCAAATGCGCTACTTCCCTGATGGTAAGTATAAGAATATGGTGATGCGTACGAAGTATGATGAGTTGGAAGGTGAACGCATCAATATCGGCAAACTGATTGATGGTGTTGTGGCTTTCCCTGTGAATTATTCAATCGACTGTTATTGTAATACGGAAACAGACAGCCTCCAGTTTGATGAAGCTGAATATGAGGAAGGTATGGTAATCGATAATTTAGGGTATCCGACAAGCATGCGTTATGAGAGCGAGGATGGATATTCCATTATGTTAGATTTTTCCAAACTTACTGATGAGCAGGTCGACAAATTGTATGATGCCATCGTGAAGGAAGAACCGACTTATGTAGAATATCAGTATTATTTCCCAACCATTGAAGGAGAATTCGACCGTTTCCAGTCATTCTATACTTATACGCGATAAAATATGAAACGAATCTGTATCGTGGCAATGATGATGGGTATTGTATGTCTCATCAGTTGTAATCATACAAAAACTGCCCCAGAGGGAGCAGACGATAGTACTGCTGTAGCAGTTGCCAATGTAGTACAGAATGAAGTGCCAGAAGAGTCGCTGACTGTATCAGATATTAATACTAATGATGATAATATCTTCACGGTAGTATATGCTATCTCAGACGATGGTTTTGTCAATGTCAGAGAAACTCCATCTGCTAAGGCAGCCATTCTCGATACGCTGTGGATGGCTTTTCATGGACTGGGTAATGGTGTGTTGGTAGAGGGGCAAGAGGGTTGGTCTAAAGTCAGTGTGGGCGAGCATGTAGGATGGGTCAACAACAGATATATCGACTATCAGCGCTGGTATGATGGTGAAGGCGACTCGATTCTTGTTGCAGCCAAGGACCCAACCCCGCTGTATGGTGAGAATTATGTGGATGATGGCGACTATCCACTCTTCACCACCGTAAAGAAGGGAACAATTCTTGCCGACCACTTCATTATCCACAATGGCTACTACAACCTTCTTACAGGTCATGACTATATCTTCATTAAACTTGAGGATGCTCAGATAGTTGTGAAATAGCATAGACCCGCTCCCATATCCCCTCCCTGTAAGGGGGGAAGTGGCTATTAATAAACCTTTTACAATGAGAAATTGGAGCTTCGTAATTCTGTTTGCCCTATGTAGCACTGCTGGCTGGAGCCAGCAGTTGTCAAGTGACCTTCAGACCCGTCTGGAGCGTCTTGGCTTAGATATGCGGCGTGGCCGATGGCGTGTGCAACAGAGTTTTCCCGAACTGCAGATATACGAGAATGCTAATACCCCCAGTTTTTTCATTGTCGCAACTCCGGAATACGCACGCTATATGCAGAATCCAGTGCTGGCATATAGCACAGAGAGCGGTTTCCGTAATACAGAGTCGAGTTGGAAGGAAAACCTGTTTGGTTCGTATCGAGAGCAGTTGCAACAGCTGAAAGTGCGAGGTCGTTTGCCAGATGCCAATACCCCCGTTGCCACTTATTTACAACCCACCATCAAAGTGGAGCGACTGACGAAGACCAAGTGGGGGCAAGGCTATCCATATAACGAGCAATGTCCCCTGATAATAGCACCTTATACTCATCAGATGACTGGTTGTGTGGCAACTGCAATGTCGCAACTGATGTACTATCACCAGCATCCCATGAAGGGTAGGGGGCGCTATGTGGGAGGCAAAGAAGGGCAACGAGTTGATATTCTGTTCGATAACATTGCTCCACAGTGGACAGCGATGCGGTTGGAGTATGCTGCCACTCGAGACAGTAAAGAGATTATCGCACCTATAGCCCAACTGATGAGTGCAAATGCGAAAGCAGTTTCCTCAGAATTCCTAATTTCTAACACATCATCAGATCATCTTGCTGCCCGAACCGTATTGGTGAACTATTGGAACTACGATCCCACCTGTAAATTTATCCGTAGTGAACAACAGACAGTCCTGATAGCAATGATTAATCAAAATCTCGATGATGGCCTGCCTGTGATGGTGACTGGTGGCAATCATTCTTTTCTCTGTGATGGACGCAATGGAGACTTCTATCATTTCAATTTGGGATGGCGAGGAGATGCCAATGGCTATTATCGATTCCTTATTGATGGCAACGTGGATGAGAACAGGTTGGAAACGCCTATTATGCAGGAAATCGTGTGCGACATACGCCCTAGTCGGGAGAATAGAGATGTTCGATTGGTGTTGACGCTGCCGAAACCAGGTATGTTGGCTGCTGTCTTGTCAAGCCAGTCAATTCCCATGCAACAAGTAACCCGACTGAAACTGTCAGGCCCCTTGAATGGCGCCGACATAGCTCTATTGCGCAGACTGGCAGGGGCAACCGATGGATGGAGCAGAGAGGCTGTTCGCATCGGTAGTACAGAAACAAGATGGACAGGTCAGTTAGCATTCTTGGACTTGACAGGTGCTTCATTTGTAAAAGACGACGATTTACCTTATCTTCGTATTAAAGCAAAGAAGGGACGATTCAATTGGCAGAAAAAAGACTATGATGTGGGCAATATGAGCGATGCAGAATATCACAAGTTCATCAAGCGTTATGTAGGTCATGGAGACGGATATAGCTATGCGGAATATGCTGGAGAGCGATGCATGGAATTCTATATGTTACCTCGAACCGTATCTCCAATGATGTTTTTTGATTGTCAGAACCTGCGTGACATCATCCTGCCATCCGACACTAAAAAGATTCTTGGGTGTGCTTTCCAATGGTGTAACGCCCTGACTACGATAGATTTGCCAGCATCAGTGAAGGAAATCGAAGCAGGAGCTTTTGCCGATTGTTATCTTTTAGAAGAGGTCCGAGTGAAAACCGTTCCGACAGAGACTTGCCATCATGTGTTCCCATTCAAGAGAGAGGGGCAATATGGCCAATTTGTCCAAAATAGACACCAAGGTATTTTCGACGGAAATAACAAGGTAACTTGTCGAGGATTGGTAAAAGATGGAGTTGTGTTGACGACTATAAAATATAAAAAGGTGTTGTAGCACTTATTAATTATTAACGTTTTTTGTTTTTTATTGGAAAATATTTTGTGATATAACAAAAAAACAATATCTTTGTGCCACGAATTCGTAATTTTTAAATAAAAAGCTTTTTATGAAAAGAACTAAACTTACTATCTTAATGGCAGCAATTGCATTTTTTGGCTGCCAAGCTCTTTTTGCACAGGAATGTACAGGAGAATGTCAGGAATTAGGTTATAGACCTTATCCACATGGTTTTATTCAATTGCAGGGCGGAGTTGGAACTACGTTGACTGATGTTGAGTGCTTGAAATTGCTTAGCCCAACGGCAAGTATTGGTGCAGGTGCATGGTTTGGACCTTCAGTCGGAGCACGTCTGCATGTCAATGCATGGGAGTCAAAAGGTGGTTTCAAGACAGCTGGCGACCCATTGAAGTACAAGTATAACTATGTGAATACCAATGCCGACCTGATGTTGAACGTGCTTAATCTGTTCTCACAGAAGAAGTATCACAAGTTCAATGTAATTCTCATTGGTGGTATTGGCTTGAATTATGCATGGAAGAATGATGAGTTCCATCAGCTGTTGAATACATACACCCCAACAGTTGATATATCAAATGCATGGGGCGAGGGTACCTCTCGCAAGCATTTGCTTAGCCACAATATCCGTGCAGGTCTGTTGTTAGACTTTAATATTGCCAAGCATTGGGGCGTTGGTATCGAAGTTGATGCAAACTCACTCGACGACCGATTCAATTCCAAGTTTACAGATAGTGATGACTGGATGATTACAGCACAGTTGGGCATCACTTATAAGTTTGGTTTCAAGGCTCCTCATGAGAAGAAGCAAGAGCCTGTGAAGCCTGTTCAGGTTGTACAGCCAACACCAGTTGTTCCTACTCAGGCAGTGAGAACTGTTGAGCCAGTAAAGGCTCCAGAACCAGTTAGAGCTCCAGAACCAGCAAAGGTGGTTGAAGAACCTTATAAGGACGTTCTCTTCTATGCAATCCGTGATTCAGAGATTGATCCAGAGTCTATCATCAGCGCAGCAGCTGCATGGTGCAAGAAGTATCCTAACAAGACTATCACAGTTAGTGGTTATGCAGATAAGGGTACAGGTAATGCTAAGCTCAACATGATGTATTCTCAGCAGCGTACCAATAAAGTTGTTGATATGCTGAAGAAGAAAGGCGTACCTGCAAGTCAGATTAAGTCTGCTTCTTATGGTGATACCGTTCAGCCATACTCGGAGAACGATAAGAACCGTTGTGTAATTATTGAAGGTAAATAAAAAGTAAATTATCATGAAAAAGAATTATTTTGGATTGTTAGCAACTGTAGCTATTTGTGTAGCTGCGCTGTTTGCTGCCTGCAGCAGTGATTCAAAGGAAGAACCTATAACCGATCATGCCGCAGGAGAGTTTAAGATTGTCAATGCTACTAGAGGAAATGCTGTATTGGAGAATAACTCTGTAGAAATCTATAAGGGTGATGTGTTGAAGATTCAGTTTGATTCAAAGTATAAGAAGGACTTCAAGAAAGACTACACCGTGACTGTAGGTAAAGATAAGTATACGATTGAAAACAATGAATTTATCGTTAACACAGGTGACGAAACCTATACTTTCAATTTGAACGCATCGTTTGATGAGGGTGATACCCACCTTTCTGCCAGTCAAACGATTAAAATTCAGCAGAAGTATAAGGTGAGCGTACCTTATGTATTGTATATCACAGAAGATCTTACCAAGTTAGTAAAGGTGAATGTTGATTTCAGTAATGAAGCAGGCAAGACTTATCCAATGGAAGATCTGCCTAATTACAGAACAGAAGAACATAAGGATGTTTACACATACGTAGATGGTGGTTTCACTTACTACACCTTTAACAAGCCAGAAGCAGAATCATATGCAGAGCATGCAGGCCCATTGACAGCTAATACTGTTCCTATGTTGGTTCTCGATATCCCTTACTATCGCTTTGGTATCGACACAGAGGTGATTTTGACTTATCAGCAGAAGGCAGACGTAGAAAACCATGACTACAATATCGGGCGTAGTTTCGAGCGTAAGAAAGCAACCATCGTTTCTCCAAAGGAGGATGCGAACGATAAGGACTGGAGATACACAGTGCCTATGTTTACAGGCGAGCAGATGACGAGCAAGGAGACGAAGGACTATATCGCAAAGCTCATCAAAGAAAAAGATATTATTAAGCTTCGCATCGATGTTGATGGTAATGTTACAGAAAGAAACTAATTGATTAAAAGAAATCAGGTATCGAGACTCGATACCTGATTTCTTTTTAACCCCTTTGGGGTGGAGGGTGGGACTCGTTTGTAATAATTGGCTACGCCGATGTCTCCTCCACAAAAAAAAGCCTCATTTCTGAGACTTTTCTGGGTGGAGGGTGGGACTCGAACCCACGACATTCAGAACCACAATCTGACGCTCTAACCAACTGAACTACATCCACCATGATGCTCTCATTTCCGAAAGCGAGTGCAAAGGTACGAATTATTTTTGATTCACAATAGCTAAAATGGCATTTTTTTTCATAAATCAACAAAAATACTTCCCATTTCTATAAAAACCGCTTTTATTTAGACAATGAAATAGCAGATGACAATAATTCCGCTCAATCCTCCTATTTTAGGAGAAGAACTTTTTTATGCTGTATAGAAGAATTGTAGAAATACTTCAAAAAGTAAGCTCCATCCATACTTCACGTCCTTCTTCTTTAGCGGACGGTCAATATAAAAGTTTATGTTTAGAGTGACCATAAAGGGGTGAAGACATCTATGAGTTAGGACTATAGTTGTTAGAAGTCCATTGTCTAAACAGTACAAGGGCGGCCAGCCGATTCAAAAGGGAAAATCAGCCGACTCAATCGGGAAGATGAGCCGGCTGAAAAGGGAAATTGCCTAAAGGCGAACGATCGTTTGCCTTTAGCCGTCTACCCTCGAATTTATAGTCGTGGAATGGGAATAGTACGCGTAATTTCACCACAAAGATACAAAAATAATGCTCCTTTTCCAAATAATTCGTAAAGAATTTTTTGAAGTAGAATAAAAAAAGGCTGAATCCCTATCATGGTTTTCAGCCTTTTTTGTCACCTTTTGCTTATGATGTGAAAAGAGGACTTGTCGATTCGAAAGGAAGAATGCAACAACAGTTATTTATAGAATTCTTTCTTTCCTGCCGACAATGTATTCTTCATGAGTGAGCAGATGGTCATGGGACCAACGCCTCCTGGAACAGGTGTGATAAATGAACACTTGGGGGCAACATTGTCGAAGTCTACATCTCCACAAAGACGGAAGCCGCTCTTGCGAGTTGCATCAGGAACTCGGGTAGTACCCACGTCGATGATTACGGCTCCCTCTTTTACCATATCAGCAGTCACAAAGTGTGGCTGGCCAAGAGCGGCAATGATAATGTCTGCCTTCAGACATTCTTCCTTAATATTTGTTGTGTGGCTATGGCATACAGTAACTGTAGCATCTCCAGGATAGCGTTTTTGCATCATGAGTTGTGCCATAGGCTTTCCTACGATATTAGAGCGACCTAAGATGACACAATGCTTGCCACTTGTCTCGATGTTATAGTACTTGAAGAGTTGAAGAATGCCATTCGGCGTAGCACTAATGTAGCAGGGTAGACCGATTGCCATACGTCCTACGTTGATAGGGTGGAACCCATCTACATCTTTGCGATAATCGATAGCTTCGATAATCTTCTGTTCAGAAATGTGCTTTGGCAAAGGGAGTTGTACGATAAAGCCATCCACATCAGGATCGTTGTTGAGTTTTTCCACCTGAGCCAATAACTCGGCTTCTGTAACATCGTCTTCATAGCGAATCAGTGTAGAAGTGAACCCACATTGTTCGCATGAGAGTACCTTGTTGTGGACATAAGTCTCACTTCCTCCGTCATGTCCTACAAGGATGGCTGCAAGATGTGGGCGCTTGCCTCCTGCATGCAGTATTTGTTCCACTTCCTGTGCTATTTCTTGTTTGATAGCCGTAGCTACCGCTTTTCCATCGATAAGTGTCATATTGATTTACAATTTTCAGATTTACAATTTACGAACCGCTATTATGTTTGGTAATTGATAGTTGAATACAGCAAACTATCTCTTTGGCATGTTGCGCATGAGATTGCCGAATTTGTTGCCAGTCATCATCTTCATCATCTTACGCATTTGTTCGAATTGTTTGGTAATTCGGTTCACTTCGTCTATGCTGTTTCCACTACCTTTCGCAATACGATTACGACGGCTTTGGTTGATGCAATCGGGGTGCTCACGTTCGTATGGGGTCATCGAACTAATCATCGCTTCTACTTTCTTGAATGCATTGTCGTCGATATCCAGATCCTTGATTTGCTTTCCTACTCCAGGTATCATCGAAGCAAGGTCTTTGATGTTACCCATCTTCTTGACTTGCTGAATCTGACTGAGGAAGTCGTTATAGTCGAACTTGTTTTTCTTGATACGCTGCTCCAACCGTTTGGCTTCTTTCTCGTCGAATTGCTGTTGGGCACGTTCTACCAGACTTACGATGTCGCCCATACCGAGAATACGGTCAGCCATACGTGAAGGGTGGAACACATCCAATGCTTCCATCTTCTCACCCGTTCCAACAAACTTTATAGGTTTGTCTACTACTGTGCGGATTGAAAGGGCTGCACCACCACGTGTGTCACCATCAAGTTTGGTAAGGATTACACCGTCAATCTCCAGACGCTCATTGAATATCTTAGCGGTGTTGACTGCATCCTGACCCGTCATTGCATCTACAACAAGGAGTGTCTCGTCGGGATTGCAGGCAGATTTGATTTGCTGAATCTGCAACATCAATTCTTCATCAATGGATTGACGTCCGGCAGTATCGACAATCACGGTGTCGTATCCTTTCGCTTTTGCTTCAGCTATAGCTTTTTGTGCGACCAGAACAGGGTCAGTAGCTCCCAACTCCATATAGATGGGTACATTGACCTGTTCGGCAAGTACGCGCAGTTGCTCCATTGCGGCAGGTCGGAAAGTATCGCAGGCAGCAAGTAGGGGCTTGCGGTGTTGTTGGTTCTTGAGCAAAAGAGCCAACTTTCCACTCATGGTAGTCTTACCAGCACCATTCAAACCTGCCATCAGAATGACAGCGGGACGATTGTTGAGGTTCAATTCAGTAGCTTTTCCACCCATGAGGTCTGTCAGTTCGTCGTGAACTATCTTCACCATCAACTGACTTGGCTTCACTGCTGTCAATACATTCTGACCCAGTGCTTTCTGTTTCACAGTATCCGTGAATGTCTTGGCAACTTTATAGTTGACATCCGCCTCAAGCAGTGCCTTGCGTACATCCTTGAGAGTCTCTGCTACATTGATTTCGGTGATTTTTCCTTCACCTTTCAGTATTTTAAACGACCGTTCTAATCGTTCACTTAAGTTTTCAAACATGTTATAGTGTTTTATAATTTCTTACTTCTTAACTCCTTTATAAATAAGGAAGGCAATGATGGCAATCACCAGTACGATGGCTGTGATGCCGATGATGTGGCTATAGTGGGCAATGATGTCAATGAGCTGTTGTTTTGGCATCGTGCTGTGGAATGCATAACCAATACCCACCAGAATGCTGTTCCAAATCGTTGCACCAATACAGGTGAATAGTAGAAAAGAAACGATTTTCATTTTGGCTAGACCTGCAGGAATGGAGATGAGTTGGCGGATGGCCGGAATCATACGTCCAATCAGAGTCGAAACAGCACCGTACTTATCGAAATACCTTTCTGCCTTTTCCACCTTCTCTGCATCGATGAGGCACATGTGCCCAAATCGACTGTTCGCAAAAGCATACACAATTGGGCGTCCAAGCGTCATTGCTAATATATAGTTGATGAGTGCACCTATCATTGCTCCAACCGAACCACAGGTAATCACCATCGAATACGACATCTCACCTGTTTCGGCTGCCATATATGCTGCAGGAATCATCACAACTTCTGATGGAAATGGAATGAATGAACTTTCGATAGCCATAAACAGGATAATCCATCCATAGTTGAGATTTTCTAGCGCGCCATTTGTGAGATTGAGTATAAGTTCTTCCATATTTCTGAATTCGAAGTGCAAAGTTAGTGATTTTCGGTGAAAAGTGAAATGTGAAAAGTGAAAAATATAACTATCATTTTGTTTTTTTTCGAGTAATCGCAAAAAAAACGTCAAAACGCAATTGTAAATCATAAATAATTCATAACTTTGCAACCGCAATATGGGTAAGTCCTATACGGCCAGCTCCCTGTTAATCCTCCAGGGCTTGATCGCAGCAAAGGCAGCAGGTTGTAGCGGCGCGATGTAGTAAGCTTGCCCACCCCATAAGAAAGGAAGGCTCACACAGAGTACTTCCTTTTCTTTTTCTAACAAAAGCAATAAACAGCGTCAATATGCATCATGCTGCAACCATCAAATCTATGAGATTTGTCCTTCGTCAGAAGGACGAACAATACCTGTATGTGGTTCCTGCTAAAGGTGGGGATATCTGGCGTATGGATTATCATACGAACCCGCAGACAGAAGATGCAGCTGCTCTATTAGTAGATGGAATGCAGCTAAATGGTCTCAAGTGCCAGTTTGATGACGAACGACAATGTGTCAGCGTTGATATGATTGTCGTAGTGCCGGATTTGATGATTGACGTGACAGCCCTTTGCGGCTGTATGAAGACTTATGGCGATTCTGCTTTGAACTATCTTGTCAATAGGATTAGTCCTGATGAGCAGAATAAGTACCAGTTGTTGGGAAACATTGCTGGTCAGTTTCTTGATGATTGTATCAATCATCCGGATATTACTTATCTGGAATCCATCCGTCATGCATTTCGTCAGAACGTATTGGGTTTCACCACCTGTGAAGGGGTTGATGCAACTTTTTTCAAGGAATGTGAGCGTCAGTTCCGTAATATACAGACGATTGTAAACCAAATGCATGCCGATTCTAATTTCATAGGCATGGAGTCTGGGGTACAGCTTGAACCTTCATTCTTTTGTGAAGCGATGGGCATCCAAGGCCGATTTGATTTTCTTCAGGTTGACAATAAGAACCTGATTGAGTTAAAATCGGGTAAGTGGGATACTTTTCTGCAAGCAGCGAAGCGTGAGCATATAGCACAAATGCTGCTTTATAAAGAAATACTCTATTATAATCTTGACATTGCTCAACAGGACATTCGTGGCTATCTGTTGTATTCAAAATATCCACTTTTGATTGAGCAGCGGTCTGATTCGGATATGATTCATCATTTGATGCAGCTGCGTAATAAGGTTGTGATGATGGAACGTCATTTGAAAGAGGGTGGGGCATCTGACTATTTGAGTAAGTTGCAGGCAGAAGACCTCAACGTGAATCATGTAGATGGGAAATTATGGAAGGAATACAATCTGCCAGAGTTGCGTGAGGTGTTACATCCGCTTCAAGAGATGGATGCATTAACAGCTGATTATTTCTATACATTCTTCACATTTGTAGCACGTGAACAGTATCAGCAGAAAGTCGGAGATGCGACGCAGTCTGATAGGGCGATGTCGAATCTCTGGAATTTGGATGCAGAGACCAAGCTGCAGAATGGCGATATTGTCTTCAATCTCAAACCGATACACGTGGAATTGTCATTAATTGAGATGCAGTTAGCAGATGAGGGATTCCCGTTCCGTGAGGGTGATTCTGTGGTACTCTACCGCCGTGAAGAAAAACAAGATACGGCTGTGAATCATCAGGTATTTCGTTGTACTGTTGGTACCTATGATACCCATCATGTGATCCTTCATTTGAAGAATCCACAACATAATCCACGCTTGTTTGCCCCTTTAAACCATTTTGCCATTGAAGCTGATTATATCGATTCTACCATGCGTGCCCAATACCATGGATTGTATGCATTATTGATGGCTCCAGCAGATCGTAGGAAGTTATTGCTTTGTCAGCGTAAACCTACTGTGAACAAGACGTTACAACTGAAAGGACACTATATTTCCAAAGAGATCGACCGCATAGTGTTGAAAGCGAAACAGGCTCAGGACTATTTCCTTTTGGTGGGACCTCCGGGAACAGGAAAGACTTCTGTCGCCTTACAGTCTATGGTAGAAGAATTCCATTTGGAAGGCAAGTCGTTGCTGTTGTTAGCTTATACCAATAGAGCTGTCGATGAAATTTGCGAGATGTTGGCTGACCGTGCCTACATCCGCATCGGGCGTGAACAGACATGTGCCCCTCAGTTTCGTTCACACCTTATTAATAATATGGTTGGAGATGATGTGCGTCGGGATACCGTCCGCCAGATGATTGATGTAGCCAATATTGTGGTAGCTACGGTTAGTGCGATGACTTCTGCGCGCTATCTGTTTGCCATCAAGCAATTTGATGTTGCTATTTTCGATGAGGCATCACAGATTTTGGAACCCCAGATTCTGCCGTTGTTATGCCATCATGTTAATGGGGCTTTGTCCATTCGCAAGTTCATCATGATTGGCGATCATAAACAGTTGCCCGCTGTGGTTGTACAGGATGTGAAGGAGTCGGTAGTTCATTCGGAACAACTATGGAGCATCGGGCTTAGAAATTGTCGCAACTCTTTGTTTGAACGGCTATTTACGAAATGTGCTCGTCAAAGAGACCTCGTAGCAACGCTTACTCATCAGGGACGTATGCATCCCGAGATTGCCAATTTTGTCAGTCGGCTGTTCTATGGTGGTAAATTACATATTGTGGGTCTGCCGCATCAAAAGGTGTCGCTTGATTACCCGGTTTATGATGATAGCGAACGGTTGGTAGCTACTCATCGTGTAGCTTTTGTCGATGTGCCGATTCCTCCTGCTGATGAGTGTATGTTTAAAGTGAACAGACTTGAAGCTGAAAAAATAGCAGTATTGGTACGTTCGCTCATTTCAGTAGCAGCAAAAAACGGTCAGCCGTTCAATCCTGTCACTCAATTGGGCATCATCGTACCTTTCCGTCGTCAAGTAGCGGCAGTACGTTGTGCACTGCACGATGTTGGCATCGAGGAGTCTTCCTCCATCATGATTGATACTGTGGAGCGCTATCAAGGAAGTCAGCGTGATGTCATTCTATTTGGCACTACTATCACATCCGTTTCACAGCTCGATATTCTTTCAAGTCTTGTAGAACTCGATGATTGTATTATCGATCGCAAACTCAATGTGGCATTAACACGTGCTCGCAAGCAATTGTTTATTTTCGGTAACCGTCAGTTGTTGTCTCAACATGTGCTTTACGGACAACTGATTGATTATATAGAGCGGCTAAGTCAGGCAAAAAATCATAAATAATCTTAATATCTTTGTGTGTTTCGATAATAATTCGTACTTTTGTGGCACTTATTATCATGTTATTGCGAATTTGTTATGAGACAACTATATAGATTGATTATACTCTGCGGCTTCATGTTTGCAACTCAATTCGTAGTTGCGCAGAAGATCACAGTGGGACAATACACATTTAAAGACGGTTCTATATACAATGGCCAACTCACAAACGGAAAACCAAACGGACGTGGCAAGACTGTGTTTCTGACGGGTGATACTTATGAAGGAGAGTACTTGAAAGCAAAACGTCATGGTGAGGGTACTTATTCGTTCGTGGATGGAGAGAAGTATGAGGGCTCTTGGGTGAATGATCATCAGCATGGACATGGAGTCTATGTCTTTTCCAATGGAAACAAGTATGAAGGCCTATGGTATACCGACTATCAAGAAGGGCAAGGAACGATGACCTATCACAATGGTGATAAGTATGTGGGAGAGTGGCATCAGGATATGCGTGAAGGCGAAGGTACTTATACATGGGCTAATGGTGCCTTTTATCGTGGTTCGTGGGTAGGTGACAAGAAGAACGGAAAAGGGTTGTTCGACTGGGCTGATGGTTCCACCTATTATGGCGACATGAAGGACGATGTACGTGAGGGCTATGGCTCGTATAACTACGCTAATGGCGACGTGTACAAAGGTCAGTGGAAGAACGACATGATGGATGGGAAAGGAATTTATACCTTTAAGAATGGTGATAAGTATGAGGGAGAGTATGTTGCAGGCAAACGTCAAGGTCAAGGTATTTTCACCTATTTAGATGGAAACCGTTATATGGGTTCTTTCAAAAATGGTATGATGGACGGTTTTGGCACATATACATGGGCCGATGGTTCCGTCTATGAAGGCTATTGGACAGAAGACCATCAGCAAGGGCGCGGTAAATTTACGAATAAAGATGGAGATGTTTACGATGGGGGTTGGCTGGCTGGAGAGATGCATGGTGAAGGTGTGCTGCGCATGAAAGACGGCTCTAAGTTCAAGGGCATCTTCAGCAACGGAAAGAAGAACGGAAAGTGTGTGGAGGAAGATAAAGATGGTGTCCGTTTTGAAGGTACCTATGTTGACGATTTGCGTGATGGGGCATTTGTGGAGAAAGACCGCAATGGAGCCGTTATCCGCAAAGGTTATTATAAACGAGGAGTAATTGAAGTAACAAACCAATAAAAGATGATTATTGATACATTAGCAAACCTTGGAAAGTATGTGGCACTCAACCCCTTGTTCCAAGATGTGGTTGATTATATCAACAACAATGATTTAGCATCTATGCCGACAGGCAAAGTCCTCATCAAGGGAAACGAACTCTATGCCAATTTTACGGTGGCAAAGGGAAAGACCAAAGCAGAAGCAAAGTTGGAGTCACACGATGTGATGATTGACATCCAGATTCCATTCAATGTTCCTGAGTCTATGGGCTATACACCTCGTACAGACCTGGACGAGCAACCCTACAATGCCGAGAAGGACATAACGTTTTACGATGGGTTAGCTCAGCAGTACATTACTGTTCATCCAGGTATGTTTGTTATTTTCTTCCCTCAGGATGCTCATGCACCATGCGTTAGTGAGGCTTCTGAAATCAGAAAAGTAATCTTCAAAGTGAAATGTTAAGTGCGCAGTCGTTAGGCTGCTTTTAATCCAATAATACTATGCCTAAGAAAAGTGTTAAGACAATAGAGAAAATAGGTCTCGTCAAGAACGACTCGTGGCTTGAACCTTATGAGGCAGCCATCGTAGGGCGTCATGAACATGCTTTATACAAGTTGAATGAGTTGACCAACAATGGTAAACAGTCTTTGTCTGATTTTGCATCGGGTTATCTCTATTTCGGACTTCACCGCACAGACAAAGGGTGGGTGTTCCGCGAGTGGGCCCCCAATGCTACTGCAATTTACCTTGTAGGCGATTTCAACAGTTGGACAGAGTTGGCTCCCTATCAATTGAAACCGAAAAAGAATGGTGTCTGGGAAATCAACTTGCCTTCTCGTGCTATGAAGCATGGCGACTTATATAAGTTGCGTATCCATTGGAATGGGGGAGAGGGCGAGCGTATTCCTGCCTGGACCAACCGAGTTGTTCAGGACGATGTCACCAAGATATTCTCTGCTCAGGTGTGGGCTCCCGAAGAACAATATCAGTGGAAGGTGAAGAAGTTTAAACCAAACACTTCTCCATTGTTGATTTATGAGTGTCATATTGGTATGGCACAAGATGCGGAGAAAGTAGGCACATATACTGAATTCAAGGATAATGTCCTTCCACGTATTATTCAGGATGGATACAACTGCATACAGATTATGGCGATAGCTGAGCACCCATACTATGGCAGTTTCGGCTATCATGTCAGCAATTTCTTCGCTCCTTCAAGCCGTTTTGGTACTCCTGAGGAACTGAAGGCATTGATTGATGAGGCACATCGCAATGGCATCACTGTCATCATGGATATTGTTCATTCTCATGCGGTGAAGAACGAGTTCGAAGGCTTAGGCAACTTTGCTGGCGATCCTTGTCAGTACTTCATGCAAGGGGGCAGACGTGAACATCCTGCTTGGGACAGTCTTTGTTTTGACTATGGAAAGAATGAAGTGATTCACTATCTCTTGAGTAACTGTAAGTATTGGCTTGAGGAGTTCCATTTCGACGGATTCCGCTTTGATGGTGTCACTTCTATGCTCTATTTTAGTCACGGATTGGGTGAAGCATTTGGTGGGTATGGTGATTATTACAATGGACATGAGGATGATGAAGCTATTGCTTATCTTACGCTTGCCAATCAGCTGATTCACGAAGTTAATCCACGCGCTATTACTATTGCAGAAGAAGTGAGCGGTATGCCGGGTCTTGCAGCACCGTTCAAGGATGGCGGTTACGGGTTCGACTATCGTATGGCGATGAATATTCCCGATTATTGGATCAAGACCATTAAGGAACTCAAGGACGAGGATTGGAAACCATCATCGATGTTCTGGGAACTGACTAACCGTCGTGCAGACGAAAAGACCATTTCTTATGCCGAAAGCCACGATCAGGCGTTAGTAGGCGATAAGACCATTATCTTCCGACTTATCGATGCTGATATGTATTGGCACTTCAAGAAAGGTGATGAGAACTTTACGGTCAGTCGTGGTATTGCGCTGCATAAGATGATACGTCTGCTTACTGCTTCCACAATTAATGGTGGTTATCTTAATTTCATGGGTAATGAATTCGGTCATCCCGAGTGGATTGACTTTCCACGTGAAGGGAATGGCTGGAGTCATAAATATGCTCGTCGTCAGTGGAACCTTGTGGACAATCATGACCTCTGTTACCATTATTTGGGCGATTTCGACAGTGCGATGATTCATCTCATCGGAGGTATGAAAGGATTCCAGAAGACCGCCGTGCAGGAGGTGTGGCACAACGATGGTGACCAGGTATTAGCCTATACACGTGGTGATTTGCTTTTTGTCTTCAACTTCAGTCCCGATAAGTCGTTTGCCGATTATGGATTCTTAGTTAAGGAAGGCTCTTACCGAGTGGTACTCAATACCGATTCAGATGCTTTTGGAGGTAACAACCTGACCGATGATTCTGTTGAACATTTCACAATATCAGATTCATTATATGCCAAACAGCATAAAGGCTGGCTGAAACTTTACATTCCTGCCCGCACTGCTGTAGTACTGAAGAAACAATGAATTACAACAACCCCATACCATCAACTTTCAGTCTCGTCATTCGACTGTCCTCCATCGTGTTGTTTGCACTGTTCAGTTTCCTGTATCTGTTCTGTCTTCAGTGCGATGTTCTGGCCGAAGCACAATATGTGTTCTCGGGTGGAGTGACGAGTTATTCTCGTTTGTGGGGTGCGTTGATTATTACAGCCATCTTACTTGCAGTACAGGGTGTTGTGGCAAAGTACACACAACTGACAGGTCGATGGTATGCGTTGACATTCTTCCCTTCGTTCCTTTTGCTTACGTTGCTCACGAGTCTCAATCGTGTAGTGATTGCCGACTTCTCATTGCATCAGTGGGCATGGGCATTCCCGTTGCTTATCGTCGTTTTCCTTGTGAATCTGTACCTCAGTCGTAAGATGCCGGGAGAGAGCATCAACGAGGGCGATTATCATCTATCGCGTTATCTGTGGCCTAACTTCCTGACCATGTTTCTAATGATGGTGTTGTGTGGAGCAAATGCGTCAGCCGACGATGTCTATATGTACGAACTGAAAGCGGAACGCCTGTTGCTTGAGAAAGACTACGAAGGAGCGAGTAGGGTAGGAGAGGAGTCCTTGGTGACATCACCTCGACTCAACGAACTGCGTATGTATGCATTGGCGCAGCAAGGACTGCTAGGCGAACGTCTCTTTGATTATCCACAACCCTATGGAGAAAAGTCCCTGATGCAAATGGACGACACCATGACATCTCTGCACCGTTTTACGTGCAAAGACATACAAGAGGCTTTGGGCGCATGGGCTAATTCATCAGTCACTACGTTCCAGCAGTATATCGACCTGCTGAAGCAAAACCCCTCGACACGCCACAACCCCATGCTTGCCGATTATGTGCTTTGTGGACATCTGCTGCGTAACGATATGCATGGTTTCATGCGTGACATTCGGAAGTATTATGACATCTCTACCCCTGGTAAGGTAACAGAACTGCCGAAAGCATATCGTGAAGCATTGTTGCTGCAGGCGAAAGCGATCGGTCGTGATTCGCTCAGCGCTTTTGCCGATACATCGATGTTGGCTGCCTATCGTGATTATGCTGAGATAAAGAGTTCTGAAGAAAAAGAGATTGTTCGTAATAACCGGCTTCGCCGCAATTATGGCAATACGTTTTGGTGGTATGTGGAACAAGAATAGTTTAGAATTGAATGATTAGTGTTTACAGAGGAATATGAATAGAAATTTTACCATATTAGGTTTGTCCATTGTGATAATCACTTGCATGTCATGTGCGGATAAATATGTGATTGAGGGAAATACCTCGCAATATTTCCTCGATGGAACGGTGGCATATATCAAGCAGTTTGAAATCGGCTCCGATGATGTAGATTTCCGTGCTATCGATTCCTGTGAGGTGCTTCATGGCAAGTTCGATATGACAGGAGCACTCGATTCAGTCATGATGGTACGTCTTTACATGGGCAATGAGAATTTTCCTATGGTGCTTGAGCCGGGTAAGGTCACAATCAGCATAGCCGATAATATCGTCAAGATTGAAGGTACTGAACTCAATGAACGACTCTACACATTCCTCTCACAGCGCGATTCCCTCAAGATTATGTACGACGACCTGCCAAACCGTGAAAGCAAGATGTACCTTGACGGCTATTCCCAGCAGGAAATCGTCAATATCTTGGGTGAGGAAGAACTGAGGTTACAGCACGAAGTCGACCGCCTTGAAACCCAATTTGTAAAGGACAACTATTATAATGTGCTCGGAGTTACATGGTTCCTGCGCCTCTGTTACGAGGCTCGCGACTATTATGGCTTTGTCACCACGACTCCCCAGATTGACGAAATCTATATGCAGGCACCTGATGTGTTCAAGCGTAACAAGATGGTTGCCTCATACATGAGCCAAGTTGATAATTAAAGGTGAAAACAGAAAGAAAATGGCTACTGCAGATCTCCTTTTCATTTTCGCAGCCTTCCTTAATCTCATAGGGCTTATAGGAACCGTTGTGCCCGCCTTGCCAGGTCCGCCTCTCAGTTTCGTAGGCATGGTGTTGTGTTGTGTTGCAGCCCCCAATCCCGTTATGATCATACTGACTGTTATGATGTTTTTGTTGGTTGTGGCTGTCACAGTGCTCGATTTCGTCATTCCAGGCTGGCTTACCAATAAGGTGGGAGGATGTAAGAAAGCAACGTGGGGAGCTACCTTGGGTCTGATTGTCGGGTTGTTCTATGCACCGCTCGGCCTTATTATAGGTCCTTTCTTAGGAGCCTTAATCGGAGAGTATAGCAATTGTCAGAAGTTAGAGCCGTCGTTCAAGGTAGCCGTCTATACCTTCTTCTCCTTGCTCATTGGCACCCTCTTCAAACTCGTCACATGCATAGCAATCCTCGCCATGTGTATTGGCAACGCTGTCTGGTATTATTTCATATAAAGTGAATCAACATACTTCATTTCACGAATAAATGCAGGAATTAAACAAGTAAGAGAATGATTGTGAATATAGATTTGAGCAGAAAGATTCTAATGACTGGCATCATGCTGTTGTTGTCAGCATTTATGCCCGTATGCCTGTATGCCCAATCTGATAATTTGGATAATGCGTTAGAAAAGAATCAGTACTTGCAAGAAGGCGACCCGGGTTATGCTGAGTTTATGGCAGCTGTGTTGAACCTCAACAATGACTCGTCGATGTATTATGCCGAAACACTCCGTCAGGTGGCAGAAACGACCAATTCCCCCCTGACCAAAATCTACTACTACAAAATACTGTCGTCCATCTATCTCGATCGTAACTACAAGGATATGGCTATCGATGCAAGTCGTCATCAGGCAGAATTGGCACAGAGATATAACTATCCACTCCAACTGTTTGATGCTTACGACAAGATAGCCAATACATTGATTCTGCAAAACAAATTTGCCGAAGCTCACGATGTGTTTTCAATCATTGAAGAAAGCCTTAAAGAGATGGCAGCCAGAGTCGATAGTAACACTGAGCGGCAGATGAGATTGCAGAAAGACCGTTCTGATAGCAGCCAGGTGGTGTTGGCGCTCTTCTTCCTCATGATTATGGCACTGCTCATATCTATCATCTATTCGGCAGTGAGTTATAATCGCAATTTGCAGACAGTGAGCGACATGAAGACTATGTTTGTGCAGAATATGAGTCACGAGATACGTACCCCGTTGAATGCCATCGTGGGTTTCTCCCAGTTGCTCGCCTTGCCCGACGGACTTGTGACCGAGGAAGAGAAAGCCAAGTATGGAGAGTATATCAAGACCAATTCAAATATGCTGACCATGCTTGTCGACGATATCCTCAACCTATCAGATGTCGAAAGCGGCAACTATCGAGTATCTATGGAAAGGACCAAATGTAATGCTCCGGTAGAGGCTGCAATCCAGACAACTGCCCTGCGTGTTCCAGATGGCGTGAACATGTATTATACCACAGAGGTAGGTGACGATTTCATCATCGTATCCGATGCACATCGTATTCAGCAAGTGTTGATCAATTATATCACCAACGCATGTAAGCACACCAAAGAAGGAGAAATCCACATCCATTGCTCACTCAAGGAGCGCCCAGAATATATCACCTATTCAGTAACCGATACTGGCGAAGGAGTTCCCGAGGATAAGGCAGAGGAGATATTCGTTCGATTCACAAAACTCGATGCCTTTGCACAAGGCACAGGATTAGGACTCAGTATCTGCCGCATGATAGCCACCCGACTTAACGGAGTGGTGAAGTTAGATACTACCTATAAACGTGGAGCACGTTTCATCTTCCAGATACCACTCAATCAGGAGTAAACACCGAGTGACATTTTTTTTGTTCATGTCATCAGTTTTTCGTACCTTTGCAGTGTCAAAACAGCGAAAAAAAAGCGGATGTGCCGAGCATACACCGAGCACCTACCGAGCACTTGGGGAGGCCTACCCCTAACCCCTCTCTCAAGAAGGGGAACTTAAGAGGTAAGAGTTGGGAGTTCAAGACCTTCGACCTTAAACCGAAGACCGAGTCCCTTAGACTGAAGAAAGCATCGACTCTTTTTGTTGGTTACTTGGTCTCTTGGTCATAAGTTAGACTTTGCACGCTACTACGCTACAAGGGCAGCTGCTCCGAGCACTGCGGCATTGCGGTCCATCAGTTCGGAAAGGAGGAACTGGCAACGATTGCGATAGATGGGGAGTACACTACGGTTATATGTTTCCTTCAGTGCGGGCATGATGAATTCATGTGAGCGCATGGGGCCTCCAAAGAATATATAGGCTTCGGGACTGCAGAAGGTGGTGATGTTGGCACATGTTGCTCCAAGGGTTTCGCCTGTACGTTGGAAGGTCTCAATGGCCAGTTCGTCGCCTTGTCGGGCTGCCTTGTAGATTTCCAATGCTGACAATTCTTTTCCCTGGTCTGCCAACTCCTGTAGCAGGGTGGGGTGCCCTGATTCCATCAGTTCCTTGGCTGTCCATACAATACCACGGGCACTACAATAAGTCTCGAAGCATCCACGGCGACCGCAGCTACATAGGCGGGCATGGGGGGAGGTGTCGATAATCATGTGTCCGAGTTCGCCAGCAAAACCATCGCTGCCATAAACCAACTGTCCGTCGATAACGATGCCGCTCCCTACTCCGGTTCCCAATGTGATGACAACGAAATGACGCATGCCGCGTGCTGCACCATATACCATCTCACCCATCGCAGCTGCATTGGCATCGTTGGTTATGACGACTTTCATGCCTAACTGCTCGGACAACAACTGAACAAGCGGCACCTTGCCTTTCCATGGCAGGTTAGGCGCTTCTTCGATGGTTCCAGTGTAGAAGTTCGCATTGGGTGCTCCGATGCCCATCCCTCCAATGAACTGTCTGCCTCCTACCTGATTCATCAAAGGGGTGATACTACGAACGCATGCCTCGACGAATTCGTGGATGTCGGGGTATGACTGTGTCTTGATTGAACTCTCGCAAACGATGTTGCCGTTATAATCAACGATGCCAAAAACGGTGTTCGTTCCGCCAAGGTCAACACCAATTAGATACGGATGACTCATATTTTATGTGATTCTTTTTGCAAATTTAAAAAGTTTTATGTTACTTTGCAAAAAAAATAGAGGAAAAAGATGATGAAATCAGTAATTATGTCAATCATTGCCTATTGTTGCACACTTGCGATAACAGCACAAGAACCAATTAACATTGATTTGTGGCCAAACGGAATGCCTAATAGTAACGGTATCGACAAGACGCCTTTCGACGATGCGCGTCAGAACTTCAAACCGTCTATTCGTGTGTATCTGCCTGAGAAATCGAAAGCGAACGGAAAGGCTGTGGTGTGCTGCCCAGGTGGCGGCTATACGCATCTTGCAATGGACCACGAGGGATATGACTGGGCTCCATTTTACAATGAACTAGGTTTTGCTTTCATTGTTTTGAAATACCGAATGCCTCATCAGGTGACGGACGTCCCGATCGCGGATGCGAAGGAAGCACTGAGAGTGGTGAGAGAGCATGCTAAGGACTGGAATATCGACCCGAAGCAGGTGGGTGTTATGGGCTCATCGGCAGGAGGGCATCTGGCTTCTACTGTTGCGACTCATTCCACACCCGAGACGGCTCCTGCCTTTCAGGTGCTATTCTATCCGGTTGTTTCGATGCAATCGGGGGTGACCCATCAGGGGTCGCACGATGCGTTGTTGGGTAGGAATGCCACGCAAACAATGAATGACCTCTACAGCAATGCTCAGCAAGTGACCCGTCAGACTCCACCTGCCATCATGTTGCTGTCGGACGATGATGGGGCAGTGATTCCGCAGAACAGTGTGGACTACTATCTTGCCCTGAAGAAGGCGGGTGTGAAGGCCTCGATACATGTCTATCCGTCGGGAGGACATGGATGGGGAATCCGTAGCAATTTTAAGTATCACGATAGTATGATGAACGATTTAAGAGAATGGTTGAAGACATTATGAGAATAGCGGTAATCGTAGCAATGCAAAAGGAGATGGCGAGTCTGTCGGCATTGCTCACAAACAAGAAGACGGAAACGGTTGATGGGTTTACGTATGTGACAGGCGAGCTGGGTTCAAGGACTCTGATATTGCATCAGTGTGGTATCGGTAAGGTGAATGCGGCAGTAGGTGCGAGTGAATTGATACGCAATTATCAGCCCGACTACTTGATCAGTTCGGGATGTGCAGGCGGATTGGATGCTCATCTGAAGGTGATGGAGGTAATAGCAAGCACTTCGACGGTGTATCATGACATCTTTGTCGGTGCAGCAGGGGAGGGGTTGGATATAGAACAGCCTTATCCGAGTGATGACTACTTAATCGATAAGGCTAAGGCATTGAGTCGGACTGCATCTACAAAGATTCATCTGGGACAGATTTGTACAGGAGATCAGTTTGTTACAGAGCGTGAGAAACTGGAGTCGATCAAGCAACGGTTTCCCGAAGGGCTTGCTGTAGATATGGAGTCGTGTGCTATTGCCCATACCTGTAAGATATACGGTGTTCCTTTTATCTCGTTCCGCATCATCAGCGATACCATCGGGGCTGAACTGCATGTGGAGGAATACCAGAATTTCTGGGCAGAGATGGCTGACCATTCGTTTGAAGTTGTCAAAGCATTTCTGTCGCAGATATGAGGCAGATTCCTTCATGTGGGGTAACCATATAATGAAAGCGAGGTACATCAGTGCCCCGCTTTCATTGTGATGGAAGAATACCTCTACAGTATTGTATGAGGCATCTTAGCCTTCAATGGCTTCGAGTTCCTTGCCGGTTAGTTTGGCCTGGATCTTAGTCTGAATCTCTTCTGCCAGTTCGGGATTGTCTTCCAAGACTTGCTTGACTGCCTCGCGACCTTGAGCCAGTTTGCTGTCGCCGTAGCTAAACCAACTTCCGCTCTTTTTCAGGATTTCGAGCGATGTACCCAAATCTACCAGCTCACTGCTACGTGATATACCTGAGCCAAACATGATGTCAAACTCACACTTGCGGAATGGAGGAGCCACTTTGTTCTTGACAATCTTCACCTTTACAGTATTTCCAATAACTTCGTCACCATTCTTGATGGCTTCTTTCTTGCGGATGTCAATACGTACAGATGAATAGAATTTCAATGCATTACCACCTGTAGTGGTCTCAGGATTACCGAACATGACACCGATCTTTTCGCGTAACTGATTGATGAAGATACAAGTGGTCTTGGTCTTGCTGATGGTGGCAGTCAGCTTTCTCAGAGCCTGGCTCATCAGTCGTGCCTGAAGTCCTACTTTATTATCTCCCATATCGCCTTCTATTTCAGCCTTTGGCGTCAAGGCGGCTACAGAGTCAATCACGATGATACCTACCGCAGCTGAGCTGATAAGCTGGTCAGCTATCTCAAGTGCCTGCTCGCCATTGTCGGGCTGAGAAATGAGGAGGTTGTTGATATCTACGCCCAACTTAGATGCATAGAAGCGGTCAAAAGCATGTTCTGCATCGATGAATGCTGCAATACCTCCTTCTTTCTGACACTCTGCGATGGCATGAAGTGCCAAAGTGGTCTTACCTGATGACTCGGGACCATAAATCTCAATGATACGGCCTTTGGGGTAACCACCAATACCTAATGCTGCATTCAAACCGATAGAACCTGTTGGGATGCAGTCGATCTTTTCGATATTCTCTTCTCCAAGACGCATGATGGAACCATGTCCGTAGCTCTTCTCGATTTTAGCCATTGCTGCTTGCAACGCTTTCAATCTTTCTTCAAGGGTATTTGCCATATTTTTTTCTTTTTAATGATTAATTTTCTTATGTTGCAAAGTTAGTAATAATAATTCATAAAACAAGATTCATGAGACAGAATTCTTACTTTTTTCTGCTAGATTCTCTGCACATCGCTCTCCATCAATACCTGCGGAGACAATACCGCCAGCATAACCGGCTCCTTCGCCACATGGGAAAAGTCCTTCGAGGCGGACATGCTGCAAGGTCAATGGGTCGCGGACAATACGTACTGGGGAGGATGTGCGTGTCTCAACCCCAATGATGACGGCTTCGTTGGTGAGAAACCCATGACTCTGCCGACCAAACTGACGGAATCCCTGCTGGAGGCGTGTGGAGATGAAGGATGGCATCCAGAAGTGGAGTGGGGAGGTGATAAGACCTGGCTGGTAGGACGATTTGGGTAGCGATGCCGAAAGGCGGTTGTTGACGAAGTCTGCCATACGCTGGGCAGGAGCGGTCTGCCTGTGATTGCCTTGTTGCCAGCATTGTTTTTCGAGTTGCTCCTGAAATACCATCATACCTAAAGGAGATTCTATGTCCTCCACCTTGGGGGAGTCAGAGAGGGGCTTTATATCTTCCAAATGCAGTTCTACCACCATACCGCTGTTGCTCCAAGGACTGTTGCGCAAACTGGGTGACATGCCATTTACGACAATCTGCTCAGGACCGCTTGCGGCAGGCACCACCGTGCCTCCTGGACACATGCAGAAAGAATAGACTCCGCGACCTTCGACCTGTGTGACAAACGAATACTCGGCAGTAGGCAGATACTGCCCTTTGCCTTCCTTACGATGGTATTGAATTTGGTCGATGAGGTGGGCAGGGTGTTCCAGACGTACTCCTACGGCAAGATTCTTTGCCTCTATCTCTACACCGTTGTGGTAGAGCCAGCGATAAATATCGCGAGCTGAATGTCCTGTGGCAAGAATGACAGGTCCTTCGAACCGCAGCGGTTTTTCTATTTCATTATTGCTATCGACTGCATTGACCCCATACACCTTATTATTATTAATAAGCAGATCTGTCACTTTCGTTTGAAAGTGCACCTCGCCTCCACAGCGGAGGATGGTGTTGCGCATGTTTTCAATGACGCGTGGCAGTTTGTCTGTTCCAATGTGTGGATGCGCATCGATTAAGATGCTTTCGGATGCGCCATGCTGGCAGAAGATTTTCAGAATGCGCTCCACACTACCGCGTTTTTTGCTTCGTGTGTAGAGTTTCCCATCAGAGAAAGCTCCTGCACCACCTTCTCCAAAAGAGAAGTTAGATTCAGGATTGACCATATGCTCACGTGATATCTTGGCGATGTCCTTACATCGCTCGTGTACATCTTTTCCTCGTTCGAGTACGATGGGACGAATACCGAGTTCAATGAGGCGTAGGGCGGCAAACAGACCACCTGGTCCTGCACCGACCACAATTGCAGCAGGCCTTTCGCTGACATCATGATACGCAATAGGAGTGAATGCCTGATCGGTAGGCTCTTCGTCGAGATAGACCCTGACGGTGAGGTTCACATAGATGGTGCGTTGGCGGGCATCGATGCTTCGCTTCAGTATGCGGACATGATGGATATGCTGTTCATCAAGTCCCTTGTCATTCACAAGGAATTTCTTGATGCCCTGTTCGCTGGCTGCCTGTTCGGGCAAAATCCTGATTTGTAATTCCTGAATCATAGCAAGTGCAAAGTTTGTACAACAGCTGAGCTATAGAAAAAAAGAAACGAACTGATGTGTCCGCTTCTTTTTTCTTCATTAGAATTCGGCGTTCTTCGGGGTACGGGGGAACGGAATGACATCACGGATGTTTTGCATACCCGTGACGAATAGGATGAGACGCTCAAACCCGAGACCGAAACCAGCATGTGGACACGAACCCCAGCGTCGGGTATCGAGATACCACCACAAGTGGGTCATATCCATCTGACGTCGGTTGATCTCGCCCATCAGCTTGTCATAGTCGGCTTCGCGAACAGAACCGCCGATGATTTCTCCAATCTGCGGGAAGAGAACATCGGTACCTTGCATCGTCGGTGCAGGAGCTACACAGCCCTTGTAGCCGATGCTACCCTCACCTTGTGCCTCGTTCTGCTTCATATAGAAGGACTTGATAGCCGTTGGGTAGTCGGTCATGATGACTGGCTTCTTGAAGTGCTCTTCCACGAGGTAGCGCTCATGCTCAGATGCAAGGTCGTCACCCCAGTTGCATGGGAATTCGAACTTCTTGCCTGCTTTGATTGCTTCCTGAAGGATATTGATTCCCTCTGTGTATGGAAGGCGTACGAAGGTTTCTTTCAAAACGCCTTCAAGACGAGAGATGAGGGTCTTGTCGATCATCTGGTTGAGGAATTCGAGATCATCCCGACAATTGTCGAGAGCCCAGCGAACGCAATACTTGATGAAATCTTCTTCAAGGTCCATCAGTTCTTCTTGGTCGAGGAATGCCACCTCAGGCTCAATCATCCAAAACTCTGCCAAGTGGCGCGGAGTGTTGCTGTTCTCGGCACGGAACGTGGGGCCGAAGGTGTAGATGGCTCCAAGAGCCGTAGCACCAAGTTCGCCTTCCAACTGTCCGCTTACGGTGAGTGAGGTCTGCTGACCGAAGAAATCGTCATCATAGATAATTCTTCCCTGCTCGTCCTTCTTCAGGTCGTAGAGGTTCTTGGTCGTTACCTGGAACATATTGCCTGCACCCTCGCAGTCGCTTGCAGTGATGAGTGGGGTGTGGAAGTAGAAGAATCCGTGCTCGTGGAAGTAGGTGTGGATGGCCATAGCCATGTTGTGACGAATGCGCATGACGGCACCGAAAGTGTTCGTGCGCAATCGCATGTGAGCGTTTTTGCGCATCACCTCGAACGATTGTCCCTTCTTCTGCATCGGATAAGTATTGTCGCACAGACCATAGATCTCCAGACCAGTAGCCTGAATCTCGCAAGCCTGACCAGCTCCCTGACTCTCGACAAGTGTACCGATAGCGCAGATGCAAGCACCGGTAGTGATGTCACGAAGTGTCTGCTCGTCAAACTTTGTGGGATCGACAACCACCTGTACGTTCTTGATGGTAGAACCGTCGTTCAGGGCGATGAAATCGACAGCCTTGCTTGAACGGTGGGTACGTACCCATCCTTTTACGCATACTTCCTTTCCAAATTCCGTGCTCTTCAGCACGTCAACTATCCTTGTTCGTTTCATTTTTAACTCCTTTATTTTAGTCTTGTGTGTTCATGTGAAGCATAGCTACTTCCTGCTCAGTGAGGAAGCGCCAGTCGCCTCGCTTGAGTCCCTTTTTGGTCAAGCCCGCAAAGACTACACGGTCGAGCTTGATGACGCGATAGCCGAGAGCCTCAAAAATACGGCGAACGATACGGTTCTTTCCTGAGTGTATCTCGATGCCTATCTGTTTGCGATCGGTATCGCTTGCATAGCTGATAGCATCAGCATGTACCATTCCGTCTTCCAGTTCAACACCTTCTGCAATCTTGGCGAGGTCAGCAGCGGTACAGTTCTTGTCGAGGTACACGTGATAGATCTTCTTCTTTAAGTATTTAGGATGTGTGAGTTTAGATGCCAGTTCACCATCGTTGGTAAATAAGAGTACACCTGTAGTGTTGCGGTCGAGACGGCCAACTGGATAGATGCGCTCGCGACAACAATTCTTCACAAGATCCATCACTGTCTTGCGTGCCTGTGGGTCGTCGGACGTAGTGACATAGTCCTTTGGTTTGTTGAGAAGTACGTATACCTTCTTTTCCAAGCTTACCAGCTGATCGTGGAAGTGTACTTGGTCAGTACGCAGAATCTTGGTACCCAGTTCGGTCACTACTTCACCGTTCACCTTAATGACACCTGCCTGGATGAAATCGTCGGCCTCGCGACGAGAGCATACACCTGCATTTGCAAGGAACTTATTGAGACGAAGCGGAGCATTTGGGTCCTCAAGATACTCCTTATATTCAATCTGCTTCTTCAGACTATATTTTGCATTAGGATTGTAATCGGCTGATCGCTGGCGGAACAATCCAGGACCGCCTCCACCTTGGCGCTGCTTGTTGTAGCCACCCTGTCGGTTGGCATTGTAGCCACCCTTGTTATATCCACCTTGGCCTGGTTTGTTGTAACCACCTTGACCAGCAGGACGGTTTTGGTTGTAGCCACCCTTCTGATAGCCACCCTGACCAGCAGGACGGTTTTGGTTGTAGCCACCCTTCTGATAGCCACCCTGACCGGTTGGATGGTTCTGGTTGTATCCACCACGGTTGTATCCTCCCTGACCACCAGGATGATTAAAGCTACCCTGTCCTCCACTCGAGTGACCATAATTGTTCTGACGGACGTATCCGCTACGATGTTCACCATTACCAGAAGGTACGTCGAATCCCTGCGGACGGAATGCACGTTCTCCTGTACTACCATTAGCGCTATAAGCACGCTCTACTCGCGTAAAACGTGGACGCTGCGGACGTTTTTCATTAGCATCTTCCTGCCATTTCTCATTCTCCATAATCGTTTAATGTTTTGTTTGTTGGTTAATTATAATTTCTTTATTCACATAAATAACATGTAGTATCATATTGTGATTATACTCGCTAAGAATTACATACCGAAGTAAGTGCTCGGAGTAATCTGGCGAAGCTCGGCTTTCACACGCTCGCTCACATCCAGTCCTTCGATAAAGTCGCAGATACCTTGCTCAGTAATAGTATTATTGGTACGTGTAAGTGCCTTCAATGCCTCATACGGATGTGGATAGCCCTCGCGGCGCAGAATGGTTTGAATACCCTCTGCACATACTGCCCAACAGTTATCCAAGTCGCGCTGAATTGCTGCTTCGTTGATAAGCAACTTGCGAAGCCCCTTCAAGGTGCTTTGGATGGCAATCACCATGTGACCCATCGGCACACCTACGTTACGCAGGACGGTTGAGTCGGTAAGGTCGCGCTGCAGACGTGATACAGGCAACTTATTTGCCAAGTGTGACAGAATGGCGTTCGCGATACCCAGATTTCCCTCGGAGTTCTCGAAGTCAATAGGATTTACTTTGTGAGGCATTGCGCTCGAACCAACCTCTCCGGCCTTGATTTTTTGTTTGAAATACTCCATTGAGACGTACATCCAGAAGTCACGATCCAAATCAACAAGGATTGTATTGATACGTGCCATAGCGTTGAACACAGAACCCAGATGATCGTAGTTTGAGATTTGCGTTGTCCATTGTTCGCGCTCCAGTCCTAACTGCTCGCTGACAAACCGATTACCGAATGCCTTCCAATCAATCTCAGGATAGGCAACGTGGTGAGCATTGAAGTTACCCGTCGCTCCGCCAAACTTGGCAGTCAGCTTACATGCTTTCAGTGCATCAAGTTGTTCAGTCAGACGATACACATAGACCATCACCTCCTTGCCCAGACGTGTCGGTGAAGCTGGCTGGCCGTGAGTTTTGGCCAGCATCGGAATGTCTTTCCACGCTTCAGCATATTCTTGCAACTGTGCAATTAACTCTTCCATCATTGGATAATACACCTCTACAAGGGCCTCCTTGATTGAGAGTGGGACACTCGTGTTGTTGATATCCTGACTTGTCAAGCCAAAATGAATAAACTCCTTGTAGTCTGCTAAATTGGATAGAATGGCTTGGCCGGAATCGCTGTTCATCTCATCAATTTTCTCCTTGATGAAGTATTCCACAGCCTTCACATCGTGGTTGGTCACCTTTTCGATGTCTTTCACACGTTGTGCATCAGCCTCAGAGAAGTTCTCATATATCGCCCTAAGATTCGTCGCAACCTTTTGCACATCAAAAATCTTCAGGAACGAAGTCAAAGCGATGAAGTATTCAATCTCCACCCTCACTCGGTATTTTATCAAAGCATACTCCGAGAAATAAGGAGCCAGACAATCTGTCTTTCCCCTGTATCGTCCGTCAATAGGAGAAACTGCTGTTAATTCTGATAATGTCATTTTTTTTCTTTTTTTAGCTCGCTCGGAATGCGAAATGCTGTATACAGTTCAATTACTACAAATATGAAGAAGGGCAGTAACCACGCCGAAGCTGTGGCATGCACCTTGTAATCACCTATCTCAATACCATTGATTCGGTCATAGTAAAACATCAGCCAGGCAGACAATAGCAACACAACTACACCAATCGTGCGTTGGGTGTAGAGTCGGCGGAGTGTAATTGTTGACTCAGGATGTTTTTCAAATAGTCTTACTACGGTAAAAAGCAAAGCACCTACTGCAAAAACGTAATTTATGAATTCCCATCCAGCTATCCAAAAAGCGGCACCAATTAATACTAAAACTTCACCAATGTTTGCAATATAACCAAATACCTTTTGTCTGTTCATTTAATTAATTTCGTCATCTATCACGAAGATATCTTCATCTTCTGTTTTCATATAATACTTCTCATGAGCCACACGCTTCACAGCTTCGGGGTTCGTTTTAATTCTTTCCAGTTTGATTTTGTCGTTCTTGTACGTATTTTTCTGTTTGTTAATCTCACTCTTCAGCGCTGCAATCTCCTGCTTCTGCGCCCAACGTCTGACCAGACTGTGATCTCCCACAAAACCAATGAGCACCGCAAAAACGATGATCGATATCAGGTATTTGTATTTAATCAGGAACTGTTTGAATGTTCGTTTCATCTGGAAAGTCGGAGAGTTCGTTCGTAAATTTCGTTGCGAAGTTAGTAAAAAAACTGCAAACCACCAAATAATTAGATGTGAAGTTGCAATTCTTTTTCAAGAATTACCAATGCAGGATTCTTTTTCTTCATGTTGGTGTACAATTGTGCCTTCGACAATACAGTTTTCGGAGTGAACGACACAACCTTGATTTTCACGTTCAGTGTCTCCATTTTCAGTATGTTGCTGATGTACTTCGTCAATGCTGGTACATGTTGGCGCAACTGTGCCTCGATGGCGGGATTATCCACGGTGATTTCAAATGAATGCTCGTCCATGATGTGCGGAACGGTATTGAACAAATGCACACGCACTCCGCCTTGTGGCAGGGTCTGCGAATAGAGCTTGATGGCGCGATTCAGGTTCTCTTGGTCAAATTTCGCTTCAATGCTGATAACAGGAAGCGACTGCGGAGCAGCTGCTGTTGCATTGGTCGGGGTAGAATCACCTGTTGCGGCAGGCTTAACTGTAGCAACAGTGGGGGCGGCAGCTACTGAGCTCTTCACTGCGGCTCTCCGAAATAGGGGTTTCAATATCTTAGCAGGGCGACGCCCCGCCGGGACTCCGTCGTCCTGCGTCAGTTGTGCCACCTCGATTAAGGTGATTTCCACCAGCAAACGTTTGTTCTGGCTCAGCTTGTAGTTTATATCGCAATCCGTACACTTCCTGATAGCACTATATAGGAACTGCGGCTTGCACCGCTGAGCCTGTTCATAATAGCGCTTGCGCACATCGTCGTTGGTGTCGAGCAGTTGGGTGGTCTTCTGGTCGCGACTCATCAGCAAGTTGCGCAAGTGGGCATTCAGTCCGCTAATAAAATGACTACCCTCAAAACCTTTATTCACAATCTCGTTATAGGTCGCGATGATGTCTGGAATCTTCTGTTCCAGGAAATAATCCACCAACTTGAAGTAATAGTCATAATCCAACACATTGAGGTTTGCGATGGTCTGCTTGTAGGTAATGTTTCCGTCGCAATAGGCAGCCACCTGATCGAAGATGGACAATGCATCACGCATACCTCCATCGGCCTTCTCTGCGATGACAGTCAAGGCGGCGGGTTCTGCTGTGATTCCTTCTTTCTCTGCCACTTGCTGCAGGTGTGCCACCGTGTCCTTCACCGTCATGCGGTTGAAGTCATATATTTGGCATCTGCTCAGGATGGTAGGCAGCAACTTGTGCTTCTCAGTTGTTGCCAGGATGAACACCACATAGTGAGGAGGCTCCTCCAAGGTCTTCAGGAATGCATTGAAAGCCTGATTTGACAACATGTGCACCTCGTCGATGATAAATACCTTAAATTTACCTACCTGCGGCGGAATTCGTGTCTGCTCAATCAGTTTCTTGATTTCATCCACACCATTGTTTGAGGCAGCATCCAGTTCGTAGATGTTCAGCGAACGCTGTTCGTTGAACGCCATACACGACTCACACACACCACACGCCTCACCATCGGGAGTGGGCGACATACAGTTAATGATTTTAGCAAATATACGGGCACAAGTGGTCTTGCCCACACCTCGTGGACCGCAGAAAAGATATGCATGCGCAAGATGTCCCGTTTGAATCGACTTCTTCAGCGTTGTTGTCAAGGCACCCTGTCCCACCACCATGTCGAATGTCATCGGACGATACTTGCGTGCTGATACCATATAACCTTCCATGATTCCTTCGTTTTAATTGCAGTGCAAAGGTAGTAAAAAAAAATGACTCATACGAACTAAAGTTTCATAATGTATGATTCATGATGCATAATAATTTGTTTCAGTGCGTATTTTAGCTTTGGGCAATGTTCACATTAGCCTTAATTTTACAATCCGCGGGGCTTTCGATATTCTCGTCGAGAATCACTTCGCCGATGCTGTCAGCGTGGATATAACCCGTCGTAGGATTTTTCACACTTGTTATCGCACCCTTGATGTCTGCATACACACTGCTGTACTCAAATCCGAGGTCTGCATCAGCACCCATCGTACATTCTTCCATTACCAACCCTTTTGCATAGCATAGCGGCTGCGTACCTGTGATGTGACAGCGGATGAGGCGGAGATTCCGGCTGTGCCATCCGAGGTATTCTCCGTTGATAGTGGAGTCGTACACCGTCACGTTTTCCGTGTTCCAGAAAGCGTCTTTCGTGTTGAGTTGCGAGTTGCGAATCACAATGTTCTTGGCATACTGAAACGAATAGTTCCCATTGAGATGCAGACAGTCTATTTCGATGTCCTCACTATGCATTGCAAAATAGTCGCCGTGTTCAGCACTCACGTCCTCCATCTTGATGTCCCTACAATGCCATAGTGTCTCCATTGCATTCGTCAGGTTTACGCGACGAAGTTCCAGTCGTTCCATGTCGCGGAACATTTTCGGAGCCACGACCTCGGTGTCCTCCATCTTCAGGTCTTGTGTGTACCAGATGGCAGCTCTGGCTCCTTCGCGAAACACGCAGTTGGTAATCTTCACCCTCTTGTTATGCCAGAAAGGGTACTTCCCCTCAAACACACACTCACTTGCCACGATGTCGCTGCAGTGTTTCAGCGCCGACTCGCCTGCATGTATCGTCACCCGATGCATTTCCAGTTCTTGGGTTGCGAACAATGGGCGCTCTCCACTGAATTCTTTGTTGTCTATTGTCATATCTTTTGGTTTTGTTGGTCTTATGAGTCCTTTTTTATCTTCTTAATCAATCTTGAGAGCATCACGATGCCTCTCACTGTCAGTTCAACAGCCATCGCTATCCACACACCTGTCAAGCCCCATTGGGTAGCAACCAGTGCAGCGAACGGAATGCGCACGAGCCAAATGCTACCGAGTTGCATAATGCTGGGTATGAGCGTATCGCCCATACCGACGAAGATGCCGTAGCAGATGATGGATGTGGCGAACATGGGTTCGGCAAATGCCTCGATGCGCAGTACGCGTGTGGTGAGCTGCTGGACGTCAATATCGGGCGTCATCAGCGACATGATGTCGGGTGCCGTGATGTACATTACGATGGCGAGCATCGACATAATGCCTACGCCCAGCCCTAGTGCGATGAGTGCAAAGCGTCGGATGAGGTCGTGGCGCTGAGCACCCACACTCTGTCCTATGAGTGTCGTTGCAGCCTCGCCGATTCCGTAGCCAGGCATGTAGCACAGACTCTCGATGATGATTCCCATCGTGTTAGCGGCGATGGCCACCGTTCCCAATGGTGCCACGATGACCGTCGATGTGATTTGCGCAGCACTAGATATGATGCGTTCCAAGCCGATGGGCGACCCGATCTTCAGCGCTTTCAACAGCACACGGTTGTCGGGCAATAGTCGGCCTTTGAAGTTAAGGCGTAATGCTTTCGAATTACGGCACATGTAGTAGATGAGATAGAACGCGCCGAGATGCCAAGCGGTGCAAGTGCCGAGCGCTGCTCCCAAAACTCCAAGCCCCAAGCCCGGACAGGTGAACTGAACTCCCAGCAGGCTTATTTCGCGAGTAGGGAAGATGAAGAAGAAGTTGAACACCACATCGAATGCACAGATGATGACCGACAGGATGCTTGGCAGTTTCATATCGCCGCTACAACGGAGCATACCTACTAAGAGCATATAGACTACCATGAGCGGCAAAGAGCATACGAAAACCAGGAAGTAGATGCTAGCATCTTCAATGATGTCGGCATTACCGCCCAACCATATGGGCAGTTGCCGGCTGATGCTGATGCCGACCACCATAAGGAAGCAGCCGAAGATAAATGCTGCTGTGAATGCCTGTCGCATCACATCGTTGGCCTCCTTCTTCTTCCTTGCCCCGAACAAGTGTGCCACCTGCACCGAGAATCCTGATGTCATCGCACTACAGATGCCTCCCAACATCCATGTCGAAGTCGCCACTAAGCCGATAGAAGCTGTGGCGTGAGCACCTAGGCTGCCTACCATTGCCGTGTCGATATAGTCCATCACGATGTTGGTGAGGTTCGACAGGATAGCCGGCAAGCTCAGCATAAAAGCCAAGCGTACCTGCTCGCCGAGCCGCACGGAGTCGGTCGAGTGAATGGTTAGTTCTAACCGTTCTTGTGTCGTCATCGAGTAGTCTTTTTATTGAAACGTTAGTTTGAAAGTCACATGGCATCCTGGCAAGTTTCTTTCTTCCAGTTCGAGCCATCCGCCCTGTTCTGTCATGATTCGCCGGGAGATGGATAGGCCAATACCGTTGCCGCTGCGCTTTGTGGTGAAGAAGGGCACGAAGAGCGACTGCCTGTTTTCGGCAAGAATGGGCAGGCCGTCATTACCGATGCAGAGAGTAGGGGAAGCTGATTTCCGGTTCTCTTCCACAACAATCTTCTGGGCTTGTGCTTCAATGGCGTTCTTTACCAAGTTCATCAGTACCTGACGTAACATGCCTACATCTGCCCGGACGGTCAAGTCAGAGGAGACGCTTACTTCCCATGCTAGCAGGGGATATGCTTTCCTGATGTCGTCTATCATCTTAAGCATGCCAACATCCTCTATCTTTGGCTTTTCCAGTTCCGACATCTTCCGGTAGTTTGATACAAACTCACTTAGATGACTCGATGTTTCGTGAATGGCGCGGATGCCCTCTTCAAGTTGGCTATCCCTCACGTCAGGCCTACTGAGTAATGATTGACTGATGCTAGTTATAGGGGCTGTCGCATTCATAATCTCATGGGTCAGCACACGGGTCAGCCGTTCCCATGTTTCCACTTCGTTCTGGTTTACCTGCTGGTGGATGGTTTCGCCGAGACTGTTCAATGTCTCCTGCATGGCTCGTTCACCTGACAGTAGGCCGTCGGTAGGCAGGCGGAAGGTAAAGTCGCGATTGCGGATGGCTTCTTGCATCAGATGTGCACGCATGCTCAACCGACGCTGATGGCGGATAAACCAAACAGCGCAGCCAATAACGATAACACCTATTATAATTATTAGCCAGGTCATAAGCGCTTCATTTTGTTGTAGAGTGTTTGGCGGGTAATGCCCAACAGTCCAGCAACCTGCGTGAGATTGCCGTGACAATGGTCGATGGCTCGGCGTATATGTTCCCTTTCCATCTCGTCGAGGCTGATAATCTCGTTTTTCTTATCGAGCACATCTTTCAGCTTATGCATCAATTCGTCATTGTCCCATGGCTTGGTGATGAAGTCGGCTGCGCCACTCTTCAATCCTTTGATTGCCAGATTGATATCAGCGTAGGCAGTCAGTAGTACGACGGGTGTCTCAGGATGCTGACGGCGGATGGTGCGAAGCCAGAAGAGTCCCTCGTTTCCATTGTTCACGCCAAGGGTGAAGTTCATGTCCAGCACTACCAAGTCAATGGGTTGTTGTGCCATCAGTTTCAGAATGTCATCGGGCTGCGTTGTGGTCAGTACTTGTTCGAAAGTACCTTCAAGCAGATAGCGCATTGCTGTCAGGATAGCAGTATTGTCGTCTGCGATTAATATGGTTCCATATTTGTTCATGGGGCAAAGTTACGAATAAGTGGCCAAACAAGCAAATAAAAACACGTTTTTCCGATGATGGCGTCAAATAATTATACAGAAAGGTGTCTAATTTTTAGACGTTCTGCATCACGCTGGCTTAATTTGTTTGTCCAATTTATAAGAATGCCCTAACTTTGCAGCATGAAACAGACAATAGCGATATTTTTGACGATGGCCGCAATGCAGACCCTGGCACAGAACAAGTGGACCATGCAGCAGTGTATGTTGTATGCCGTGGAACATAACCACGAAGTACGGCAGGCTGAACTGGAACTCGATAGCCGCATGGCTGCAAAGAAAGGAGCCGTCGGCCGATTCCTACCTGCTGTAGATGCAGGCATTGGTGCCCAATATAACTTCGGACGTGCCATCGATCCCGAAACGAACGGTTATACAGATGTCAGCACTTTTTATAATGGCTACTCCCTGTCGGCTTCGCTACCAGTATTCGATGGGTTCAGTCGTCTTTATGCGCTGAAAGCTGCCAAGGCTAGTGTTCTGATGGGACGAGCCTCGCTTCGTCAGCAACAGGACCAGTCGGCTCTCAGCATACTGCAAGCTTTTGCCAACGTGGCTTATTATGAAGGTTTGATAAAGGTGGCCGATGAGAGGGTGAAAGAGACGGCATTGTTGCTCCAGCAGACTCGCCTGCTTGAAGAGGTGGGACGCAAGAGTGCTGCTGATGTGGCACAGGTGGAATCGCAGAAGGCAGAAGCCGACTACGAACTGATTCGTCAGCAGAACCTTTATGCCTCTGCCTTGCTCGAACTGAAGACAGAGATGGACTATCCTTTGGAAGATAGCTTATGCCTTTTTATTCCCAGTGTGGGAACGTTTCATTCCCAGTGTGGGAACATATCGTTCCCAGTGTGGGAATATTCTTCGCCTTGCGAGCAGTCTTCCGAGCTGCAAGTGGCACGCTATCAGATGCAAGCTTCGAAACATGAGTGGCATCAGGCCCGAGCATCTCTTCTGCCTACCCTTTCGTTGAGTGCAGGTTTGAACACCACTTATTATAAGACCTTGCATTCAAAGACAGCCGCCTCGTTTGGAAGCCAGTTCAAGAACAATATGGGTGAATATGTTGGCTTATCGGTAAGTATCCCGTTGTTCAATCGCCTGCAGACCATTACAAGCATTCGACGGGCTAAGAACAACTATCGCATCGCGCAGGAAGCTTACGACCAGAAACAGTTGGAGTTGGAAAAGTTGAGTCGTGAGGCTTGGCAAGACTGGCAGGGCTACCTGAAGCAGACCACTCAGATGGAGAAAAAAGTGGAGGCCGATAGCATTGCCTACCAGCTGACCCGCCGTCAGTTCGAAGAAGGACTCTCGACAGCCATTGACCTGCACACCACCTCTTTGCAACTGCTCAACTCGAAGGCTACACTCTTGCAATGCAGGTTGATGGCGATGGTAAAAGAACAATTTGTAAGATATTATAGAGGAGAAACGATATGGACAGAGTAATTGAAAAGACAAAGACGCAACGACTGATGAAGTATTGGCCCTACGCTGCTGGCGGATGCCTTCTGCTGTTGATACTGGCTTGGCTGATATTCGGCAATCATGCCTCAACGCTGAGAGTCAGCAAGGACGAACTCACCATCAGCGATGTGCGCCAGGCTGAGTTCAAGGACTACGTGCGCACCAATGGGCAGGTGCTGCCTATCCAGGTGGTACAGATCTCGCCCGAAGAAGGCGGCATCGTCATGGAAAAAGTTGTTGAGGAAGGAACGATGGTACATAAAGGCGATGTCATCGTCCGTCTGAGCAATTCGAACCTCGACCTTCAGATTCTGAATGCCGAAGCAGAACTGGCTGAGAAGCAGAACCTGCTACGCAACACCCAGGTGGCTATGCAGCAGGACCGACTGAACAACCAGACAGAACAGGCACAGCTGGATATGGACACCCAGCGCAAGCAGCGTACCTACAACCAGAACAAGCGACTCTATCAGGAGAAGCTCATCAGCAAGGAGGATTACCTGCAGTCGCAGGAGGACTACCAACTTTCTGCCAAGAAGCGTTCTTTGGTATCGAAGCGACTGAAGCAGGACTCTATCTATCGCACTGTTCAGATGGATCAGATGGAGGACAACCTGCAGAACATGCGTCGCAACGTGGTGTTGGTTCGGCAACGTAAGGATAAACTCGAAGTACGCTCAGCCATTGACGGCGAGTTAGGTTTGCTCGATGTGGAGTTAGGACAGAGCATCAGTCCTGGACAGAAGATCGGACAGCTGAACGACCTCTCTGACTATAAAGTGCAGGCCAGCATCGACGAACACTATATCGACCGCGTTCGTCAGGGGCTTACTGCCACCTTTTCGCGAGGCAACAAGCAATATCAGTTGCAAGTCCGCAAGGTCTATCCAGAAGTTCGCGAGGGCAAGTTCCGTTGTGACTTCATCTTCCGAGGTGAGCGCCCTGAGAACATCCGCACAGGCCAGACCTACTATATCGACCTAGAGCTGGGCCAACCAGAGCAGGCCGTCATCATCCCTCGTGGTACGTTCTTCCAAACCACGGGCGGCCAGTGGATCTTCGTACTCTCCGCAGATGGCAGCAAAGCCTATCGCCGCCCCATCCGCGTGGGTAGGCAGAACCCTCAATACTACGAAATCCTCGAAGGCTTAGAGCCTGGCGAGCGTGTAGTCACCAGCGGCTACGAGGCATTCAAAGATAATGAGGTGCTGGTGCTGAAATAATGTGTTTTTCCCTATAACGGGCGAAATCTATCTAACAAAAGGTAGATTTCGCCTGAAACATTTGGTTGTTTGCAGAAAAAGCCGTACCTTTGGACAAATTTTAAGTTCAACTTTAAAATTGTCCGCATTATGAGCAAGAAACTAATAGACAGGACGTTAGCGTTGTCCATTTCAGACGTATTCCATGCGTTACCCGTTGTGACACTCACCGGACCACGCCAGTCAGGCAAGACCACGTTGTGTCGTGAGTTGTTTCCCGATTTGCCATACGTCAGTTTGGAGGATGCCGACATACTTGCTGAGGTACAGGCCGACCCCAAGGCTTTTTTCAACCGTCATCCAAAAGGTGTGATTATCGATGAGGCACATCATTTTCCCAATGTTTTCTCTTATATTCAAGTGATTGTCGATGAGGACCGTTTCCAAGGAACAGATCAGCATCACTATATCGTGACGGGTAGCAGTAATTTCTCCATGATGGAACGGATTACGCAGTCGATGGCAGGACGTACTGCTGTCTATTCGTTACTTCCACTTAGTACGGCAGAAATCATGAGCCGACAGCCAGAAGCCAGCACATCAAAGATGCTGCTCTATGGCGGTTTCCCCGCTGTGTGGATGGCTGACAATGAGACACTACGCCACCAACTGCTAAGCAATTATTACACCACCTATATTGAGCGCGACGTACGAGCACTCATCAATGTGAAAGACCTACAGGCTTTCCAGACTTTCATCCGTCTGTGTGCTAGTCGCATAGGTCAGGAGTTCAATGCCTCAGCAGTGTCTAACGAGGTGGGGGTAAGTGTGCCGACCATTAAACATTGGCTCAGTATTCTGGAAGCCTCTTACGTAGTTTACCTCTTACATCCTTATTACACAAACATTGGCAAGAGGCTGACAAAAACGCCTAAACTCTATTTTTATGATACGGGAATAGCAGCCTTCCTCTTAGGCATCAGTACCGAACAGCAGATGGACCTGCATCCACTACGCGGCCCGTTGTTTGAGAATATGATTATCAACGACATGATAAAACTCAACTTGAACCGAGGTAACAATATGCAACAATTATTCTTCTATCGTGACAAGAGTCAGCGAGAGGTTGACGTACTACGCATATTGCCACCAAACTTAGTAGAGGCATACGAAATCAAGTCAGCGCAAACATGGAATAGTGATTTCTTTGCCAACTTAAACTATCTGCGTCCACTATTAAAGGAGCGTATGCTGAAAACTATGGTGGTCTATGATGGCAGTCAAGAGAATACAGAGGCGGAAAACGGCATTGTCAATTTCCGCCATCTTCAATGGTAGTAATTGTCTAAGAATCATACGCCAAACCGTCTAATTATTAGACAATCTGCTTCCGCCAGGGTGAAAAGCCTTGGCGGATTCGTTTTTATGGCGTAATTTTGCAGTATCATTTTTAGACATAAGAACAAAAGAACATAATCGTAAAATATGAAGAGTTATTTCAGATTCCTTTCGCGCAACAAGCTATACGCGATGATCGAGGCCTTCAAAGATAATGAAGTATTGGAAATCAAATAAACAAAAGGATATGAACATTTTCAGAAACATGCTTTACATGGCCCGTCGCTTCAAGACTGCGACGGTACTTAATTTCATCGGACTCACGGTAGCCCTCACCGCCTTCTACCTGCTGATGACGCAGGTGGTGTATAATCATAGCTACAACCATGGACTAGCCAGCTGCAAAAGATTGTACCGGTTAGAGACACGGTCGATGTGGGATGACCATGAGTGGAGCGCATACATCAACCGTCTTTTTGCCGATTGCGTGGCAGGAATGCCACAGGTCGAGAATGTCGGACTGTGTAAGGATAAGGGCAAGTATGGTTTCATGAAGAACGGTGAGGTGATAATTATGCCGTGGAGCCATTGCACAGATAACTATCTGGTGGCGATGGGCGGCAACCTCGTGAGTGGAAAGCTTTCTTGGACAGAAGATGAGCGCAAGGGTACTATTATGCCCAAGAGTCTTGCTATGGCTTTTTTTGGCGAGGCCGATGTAGCCGGGCGCATGATTGCAACGCAGAATGGTGACAGCGTGACGGTACGTGGCGTCTTTGATGATTTTCCTGAAAACAGCCTGGCCAAGAACTGCATCTATTTCAACCTTGGCAAGGAGAATATGGATGCACCTGCATGTGTCTCCAGCTATAATTACCAATGCTACGTGCTGCTGAAACTGGGCGTTGACACAACAGGGATAGACAAGGCCATCAGCAGCACCTGCTATCAGGCTTACAAGCAGTTGGCCATCGACAACGGGGAAGGCGACAATTTCGAACGCGCTGAAAAGGAGGGCCAGATTTTCATACATCTGCGTTTGCACCCTATCACCGAGACTTATTTCTCTGGCGTCGACCCTGCCAACGACCGTGGAAACCGGGCTGTGGATATCATCCTGCGCCTGGCCTGTCTGCTGTTCATCATCGTTGCCGCCATCAACCTGCTAAACTTCACGCTGGCCAAGGCTCCGATGAGAGTAAAGGGCGTGAACACCCGCCGCATCCTAGGTAGCAACGTATCGACGTTGAGACTGTCGCTCGTCGGTGAGGAGGTTGTATTCTCCTTGATAACTTTTGTGGCGGCCATGGGCGTGGTCTACCTGCTCTCAAAGTGGCCGCTGATGGCAGAACTGACAACTGGCAGCATAGCGCTGACAGACCATCTTGGGTTGGTGCTTGTGACGTTACTTCTTGCCATAGTCCTCGGTATCGTGGCAAGCGTCTATCCAGCCATGTTTGTTACCTCATTTCAACCAGCATTGGCTATCAAGGGGAACTTCGGACTGACTCCCAAAGGACGAAAACTGCGTACAGCTCTTATCACTCTGCAGCTTATTGTCTCGTGCATCATGGTGGTCTATCTAGGCATCCTGCTACTGCAGAGCCGATTCATCTTCCACTCCGACTATGGTTTCGAGAAAGACGAAGTGCTCTATGCAGAAGTCTGGGATATAAGGGATATGAACAAACAGGATGCCCTGCGCTCCGAACTGCTCCGGCTGACGGGTGTGGAGGAGGTGGGCTACTCCCAGTTTGCCATTGGTACACAAGATGCCTACATGGGTTGGGGACGCGGCGATGGTGAGCATCAGGTCATGTTTACTTGCCTGCCCTGCGACTGGCGTTACCTGCGTACACTGGGCATAAAGATAGAAGAAGGTCGTGACTTCAACGAACATGATCAGGATGTATATATCATCAACCGCCACATGAAGGACGCTTGCGATTGGATGGAGATAGACAAGCCCATCCTAAAGGACAACGGCACACTCGTTGGCGTGTGTAGCAATGTGCGCTACGCCTCCGTCCGTACTGACCGCTACCAGACCAACATGGCCTTCCACATCTTCAGCGACGAACAGGTGAAGGACTGGCATCCGCTTGGCATGGTGAATGTCCGCGTTGGCAAGAACATCGACAAGGTTCAGATGAAGCAGCAGATGAAGGCTGTCATCGACCGCTTGGGTAATGGCAGTGAACATGAAGTGTTCTTCCTCGACCAAAAGTTGGAGCAGACCTATGAGGACGAGTTCCGTTTTATCCGTCAGGTGGTGCTGTTCTCCATCGTCTGCCTCATCATCACGTTGATTGGTCTTTTCTGTCTGACGCTCTTTGAAACGGAGTATCGTCGCAAGGAGATTGGCATCCGCAAGGTGTTCGGCTCCTCAACGGGCGAAATTCTAACGATGCTCTGCCGACGCTACGTGTGGCTACTCATAGGTAGTTTCATTGTTGCTGCTCCTTTGGCATGGTATATCGGCAGCAAATGGCTACAGGGTTTCGCCGAGCGCACACCTATCTATTGGTGGCTCTTCCCCTTGGCCTTCTTCGCCGTTGCCCTTGTCACCCTCGCCACCATCATCATCCAAAGCTGGCACGCAGCAACTGAGAATCCGATTAATAATATCAAAACAGAATAATATTATGATTAAATTAGAAAACATTCAGAAGGTGTTCCGCACGGAAGAGATGGAAACCATAGCATTGGGCGGTGTGTCGTTCGAAGTGAAGAAAGGTGAGTTTGTGGCTATCATGGGGCCTTCGGGCTGTGGCAAGTCCACCTTATTAAATATATTAGGCTTGCTCGACAATCCCACCAGCGGCAAGTATTGGTTCGATGGTGAGGAAGTGGGTTCGCTGAAGGAGAGCCAGCGCACGAAGATTCGCAAAGGACAGATAGGCTTCGTGTTCCAGAGCTTCAACCTGATTGACGAACTCAATGTGGAAGAAAACGTGGAGTTGCCTTTAACCTATCTGGGTGTGCCTAAGAAGGAACGCAAACAGCGCGTAGAAGAAGTGCTGCGCCGTATGGCCATCTCGCATCGTGCTCATCACTTCCCACAGCAACTCTCAGGAGGTCAGCAGCAGCGTGTGGCTATTGCTCGTGCTGTGGTGATGAATCCCAAACTGATCCTCGCCGACGAGCCTACGGGTAACCTCGACTCGAAGAACGGCATGGAGGTGATGCAACTGCTTACTCAATTGAACCAAGAAGGAACGACTGTTCTAATGGTGACACACTCTGAGCGCGATGCCGGCTATGCCCAGCGCATCATCAACCTGCTGGATGGTCAGGTGGTTGAAGGAGTCATACTATGATGTAAAAATGCAAAAAAGGAAGTTCGCGTAAACGAAAAGAGGTATATTCTGCATTTTTCTAATCGTTAAGCGCTAACCTCTAACCTTTTTTTTGTATCTTTGCCTCCGTTTAACTGTTATGTAAAAATGAATATCACTGAACGATTCTTATCATACGTGAAGTTCGACACGCAGTCGAACGAAGAGGCAGAAGGATGTCCGAGTACACTGAAGCAACTGGTATTCGCCGAATACCTCAAGAACGAACTAGTCAGCGAAGGACTGACGGAAGTGGAGATGGATGAGCATGGATATATCTATGCTACGTTGCCAGCCAACATTGACGCAGATGTCTCTGTCGTTGGTTTCATCGCGCACATGGACACCAGTCCCGACTGCTCGGGTGCAGACATCAAGCCGCGCATTGTCAGCAACTACGACGGCAAGGATATAGTATTGAGCGAAGGCATTGTCTCGTCGACGGAGAAGTTCCCCGAACTGCTCAACCACATTGGCGAGGACATCATCGTGACTGATGGCCACACATTGCTCGGCGCTGATGACAAGGCAGGCATTGCCGAAATTGTACAGGCGATGGTGTATCTGAAAGAGCATCCCGAAGTGAAGCATGGAAAAATCCGTGTTGCCTTCAACCCTGATGAGGAAATCGGAATGGGTTCTCATCTGTTCGACGTTGAGCGATTTGGATGTAAGTTTGCCTATACTATCGACGGAAGTGAGGTCGGTGAACTGGAGTTTGAGAACTTCAACGCTGCTTCTGCCAAGATTCACATCAACGGTTGTTCTGTCCATCCCGGCTATGCAAAAGGAAAGATGATCAACGCCGGCCGTGTTGCCACCGAACTCGTACAGATGCTTCCACAAGACGAAACGCCAGAGACTACTGAGGGATACGAGGGTTTCTTTCATCTTACCAGCATCCAAGGAGGCTGCGAGCAAGCCGACCTGTCATTCATTATCCGCGACCACAACCGCGCAAAGTTCGAACGTCGCAAGGAGCGCATCCAGGAGCTCATAGCTGTCATTAATGCCAAGTATGGCGACGGTGTGGCGCAGCTCAATATGAACGATCAGTACTACAATATGCGTGAGAAGGTAGAGCCAATGATGTATATCATCGACATTGCCAAGCAAGCGATGCAAGAGGCTGGGGTCACACCTCGAGTTCAGGCTATCCGAGGCGGTACCGACGGTGCTCAACTCTCTTTCAAGGGACTACCATGCCCTAACATATTTGCCGGCGGCATTAATTTCCACGGGCCATATGAGTTCTGTCCTATTCAGTCGATGGAGAAAGCCATGATGACGGTAGTGAATATCTGTAAGTTAGTGGCAGAATAGATGGAAGCAAGACTAGACAAATGGCTTTGGGCGGCTCGCATCTTCAAGACCCGTTCGATTGCTATTGATGCCTGTAAGAACGGGCGCGTGATGATGAACGGGGTGAAACTTAAGCCTTCGCGTATGATAAAAGAAGGGGATGAAATACAGGTGCGTAAACCGCCTGTTACATATACCTTCAGAGTGCTGCAGGCGATTCAGAATAGGGTAGGGGCAAAACTGGTACCAGAAGTACTGGAGAATATCACAACGCCCGATCAGTATGAGTTACTGGAAATGAATCGCATCAGTGGATTTGTGAATAGAGCTCGGGGAACAGGCAGACCAACAAAAAAAGAACGCCGTGATTTGGACGAGTTTGTCCAACCGGCATTCTTCGGAGATTTTGATTTTGACTTCGATGATGACGAAGAAGATGAATAATTGACAATGATATAAAAGTTTATAGTTTAGAGGGAAACCCAAAGGGGTGAAGATAGCTATGAGTTAAGACTTTAGTTGTTAGAAGTCCGTTGTCTAAATGGCAAAGGACGGGCAGCTAATTCAAAAGGGAAAAGCAACCGACTCAATCGGGAAGACGAGCCGGCTGAGAAGGGAAATTGCCTAAAGGCGCACTATCGTTTGCCTAAAGGCATTTTATCATTTGCCTAAAGGCGCACGACCGTTTGCCTTTAGCCAAATTACTTTCAAATTTATTATAGTGGAATGGTAATAGTATGAGTAATTTCACCACAAAGATACAAAAAGAATTCTCTTTTTCCAAATAATACGTATAGTTTTTTGGGGTAGCATAAAAAATTAGGCTGAATCCCTAACATGGTTTTCAGCCTTTTTGTTACTTTTGTTTCACCACAAAACCAATGCAATATGAAGAAAGGTACGCATTTTACCGGACAGCAATAACTGACAGATATAAGCGTTTGTGCCAACTGTTATATCATAGCCTAATAAATAAAGGTGCAACGATTATTGCACCTTTATTTATTATTGTAGTTGTTCATAGCGAATGTGATGCCAGATAGGCAAAATGCTTTGATCATCTCGCATGCCACGCCTACACGCTCATCCATTTGCTCCAATTCCTCGGGCTCGAACTCACCCAGTACAAAATCTACTTGGCTTCCTCTTGGGAAGTCGTTTCCAACACCGAAGCGAATTCTTGCCCATTGTTGGGAACAAAGAACTGATGCGATATTCTTCAGTCCGTTGTGTCCACCGTCGCTTCCGCTGGGACGAAGTCGCAGCTTGCCGAAAGGTAGGGCGAGGTCGTCACAAATGATGAGCAAGTTCTCGGGTTGGATATTCTCCTTGTTCATCCAATAGCGCACGGCATTTCCGCTTAGGTTCATATATGTGCTTGGTTTGAGTAGCACCACCTCTGCGTTTTTCACACGTCCCATTCCGACAAACCCATAGCGCTTGTCTTCAAACGAAATGTTGGATGCCTTGGCAAAAGCATCCAACACTCTGAAACCTATATTGTGGCGGGTGCCATCGTATTCATCACCGATGTTACCCAAGCCAACAATCAAATATTTCATTTTCCGTCAGTGATTATGCTGCTCCGTCCTCAGAAGCTGCCTCGGCTGCATCGGAAGCAGAACGAGCTGCTCGAGTCATACGAACACTACATACGACAACTTCCTTAGGAGTAACGATTTCGAGATTATCGAATGACAACTCCTCAACCTTAATTGACTTGCCAAGACCAAGCTTAGTTACATCAATGTCAAGTGTGTCTGGGAAGTTAGTGTAAACAGCTTTCACCTTCAGTTTGCGTACGCTGGCAGTGAGCTTACCACCAGCCTTTACACCTTCTGCCAAACCATTGAGCTTGATAGGAATTTCCATCACAACAGGCTTCTCATCAGTAATCTGGTAGAAGTCAACATGAAGTGGACGATCGGTTACGAAGTCTGTTTGGAGTGCCTTAAGAATTGCCTTGACGGGTTTGCCTTCAAGATTGAGGTTTACGATGTAAACGTTTGGCGTGTAAAGCAACTTAGCCAACTCCTTGTTTGTAACTGTGAAAGACTGAGCAACAGGAAGACCCTTCTCGTCTTTCTCTACACCATAGATTACGCATGGAACGAGGTCCTGCTTACGGATTTCGCGACTTGCTTTCTTACCAAGATCTTTGCGAAGTGTTCCGTTCAAAGAGATTTCTTTCATTTTTTTGTTAGTTTTTGTGTTACTATAAATTAAGTTTTTGCTTAATTCGCCATCACACGTAGTCTTGCGACTTTAGAGTGTTGCCCAAAAAAGCGGTGCAAAGTTAGTAAAAATAATTGAATTGCGCAGCAAAACGTATGATAATTCAGTGAAATCGATACCCAACAGCCAAAAAACTCTTTATTTTTTCTTGTATTTGCCTCATTTTTTGTAATTTTGCAAACAATTTGAGCGAAATTAATCATAATAATAATAAATATGAAAAGAATTCTTTTAAGTTCCCTTTTGTTGATCTGCACCACCATAGTGGTCGCATGGGGGCAAGGCATGTCTGATTCCGAAGTAGTTAGCACAGCCGCATCTATGGCAAAGTCGGGAGCATCAGAAACAGCGATTGTTTCTACATTAATAAGAAGAGGTGCAACCCTAACTCAGTTGCAGCGTATTCGCCAGCAAAACAGTCATGAGATTTCAAAACGTGGACTTGATGCAACTGTAGATAATGCTTTGTCTGTTGGAACGGGAGGGCGTATGCGAACAAATAATCATGAAGGTGCTGGTGCCAGCGAAGAAACCGCTCAGAATGTTTCTGTAGCTGCTACAGCATCAGCTCCAACAGCAGTGCCTGATGACGATCCTGTTGCTCCGACGGGACAGCACGTATTTGGACGAGACATTTTCAACAACAAATTATTGTCGTTCGAACCTTCGATGAACTTGGCCACACCGACGAATTATGTATTAGGTCCTGGCGATGAGTTGATTGTAGATGTCTATGGTGCTTCTCGCGAGAGTCTGAAATTGGTGGTAAGTCCTGATGGCGATGTGACGATTCCTGAATGTGGACCTGTTCATGTAAGTGGCCTTACTGTGGCAAGCGCACAGAACCGCATCCGTAGTACGATGGGTAAATACTATCAGACGTCAAGTATTCGTACAACATTAGGACAGACCCGTTCGATTACTATCAACGTGATGGGCGAAGTAAGAGTACCAGGTACTTATACATTGAGTTCCTTCTCCACGGTGTTCCATGCACTTTACATGGCTGGTGGTATTAGTGAATTGGGAACTTTGCGTGACATCCGTGTGGTTCGTAAAGGAAAGGTAATTTCTGTTGTTGATGTCTACGACTTTATTCTCAACGGTCGATTAGCAGGTAATATTCGTTTGGAAGAAAACGACGTTGTGCAGGTAGGTACCTATCAGTGTCTTGTTGAGATTTCTGGACATGTCAAGCGTCCTATGACTTACGAAATGCGTAAGGATGAAAGTCTTGCTACATTGTTGGAGTATTGCGGTGGCTATACCGGCGATGCCTATAAGAGAGGAATCCGCTTACAACGTAAGAACGGTAAGATGAAGAGTGTTCACAACGTCGAAGAATTCGAGTTTGCAAACTTCAAGGTTGAAGATGGTGACCATGCTACTGTCGATGGCGTGTATGACAGATATGAGAATATGGTTGAAATCCGTGGCGCGGTATTCCGTCCTGGAATGTACCAGTTGGGAGCGAAGACCTATTCTGTCCGCACCCTCATTGAAAGTGCTGACGGTCTGACTGAAATGGCGATGGTAAGTCGTGCCGTATTACGCCGTTTGAAACCAAACCGTACTCAAGAAGTGATTCCAATCGATGTGGAAGGTATTATGAATGGTACTGTCGCAGACGTTCCTCTTCAGAACGAGGATGTACTGCATATATCTACTTCAGAGGAACATACCCACCATCGCACCTTGACAATTGGTGGTGAGGTGCTCTTCCCTGGAACTTTCGATTTCGCAGACAACATGACCATCGAAGACCTGATTCTTCAGGCAGGTGGATTGACCGATGCTGCTTCAACAGCAAAGGTTGATGTGTCACGAAGGATTCGTGATCCGAAAGCGACAACAATTGGAGAGGAAACATCCAAGAACTACACGTTCTCTATCAAAGATAACTTCGTGGTTGATGGTGAAGGTTTTGTCCTCGAACCATTTGATATTGTTCAGGTAAGAAGAAGTCCTGCCTACAAGGCTCCGTTTTCTGCTATTGTTGAAGGGGAGGTTGTGTATTCTGGAACCTTCATTATGGAGACCAAAAGTCAGCGATTGAGCGATTTAGTGAAGGCTGCAGGTGGTGTTTCTCCGGATGCTTACGTTCGTGGTGCACGCCTGTTGCGTCACATGACCGAAGATGAGCGTGCACGTATGCGCGAAGCAGTTGAGTTGGCTTATCAGAATCAAGATAATAAAGATGACTCCATCAGTATTGCAAAAATTGTTGAATCATCAACTTATTCTGTCGGTATTCACCTTGATGAGGCGTTGGCCAATCCTGGTGGAATGGAGGATATTGAAATCAACGAAGGCGACCGATTGATAGTTCCTCGATATAATCATACGGTACGTATATCAGGTGAGGTGCGTCGCCCAAATACTGTGGCAATGAAAGAAGGCTTGAAGTATAAGGACTATGTCGAGCTGGCAGGTGGATTTGGTGCTCGCGCGAAGAAAAAGAATGCATTTATCATATACCAGAATGGTACAATGGCAAAGGCAACAAAAGGTAAAATTGAACCAGGCTGCGAAATCATCGTTCCAACGAAACGGAAGAAAGATGGCGGCGTTCCGCTTGCTCAGTGGTTATCAATCGCTACAACGGCAGGTTCTTTGGGTACAATGGCAGCAGCAATTGCAAACTTGTCAAAATAAACAAATAACAGAACGACTATGCAGAAAGATATGGATAATAACTTAAAAACAGAAGCAAAGTCCGGAAAAGTTGACTATGGAAAGTTGTGGCAGGACCTCAAAAAACATAAGAAGCGTTTTTACATTGTCTTACCAATAGTGTTTGTGGCAGTAGCTGCGCTTTCGCTTTGTGTTCCAAATTATTATAAGTGTACGGTGGTGTTGGCCCCTGAGATGTCCATGAGTACGGCAAGGCGTGCAGCCAATTCTTTGTCTAATCTTGCCAATAGTCTCGGTGTAAATCTTGTGACTAGTAACAACAGCGGTGATGCTTTGTTCCCGACACTCTATCCAGAGTTGATGAACAGTGTCGCATTTCGTGCCTCGCTCTTCCCAATTGAGGTGCAGCGTGAAGAAGGGGGTGAAGTCATGACCTACTATGATTACCTCAAGGATGGCCAGAAGTTACCTTGGTGGTCGCAAGCCCTAAAAGCTGGATTTGAAGCGATTGGTTCACTTTTTAAGAAAGAAGAAGATGGAAAGACCCCTGAGGTAAATGCCTTTAAACTGACTAAAGAGCAGTTTAAAATTGCAAAGGCAATTGCAAAAAAAGTGGTGTGTGAGGTTGATAACAAGACATTCGTCATTACCATTAATGTAACTGACCAAGATCCATTGATTGCTGCCACTATGGCGGATTCAGTTCAGAAGAGGTTGCAGGACTTTATTACCGAATACCGTACCCGCAAGGCCCGAATAGACTTGGAGCACAATCGGAGAATATATAATGAGACAAAAACCCGCTATGATAAGGCTGTGCAGGACTATGCGAACTTTGCAGATGCCAACCAGCGTGTGTTCTTGGAAAGAGTACATAGCAAGCAAACCAAACTGCAGGCTGAAATGTCCATTCAAGCACAGGCATACGAACAGATATCGGGTCAGTTGATGGCAGCAGAAGCCAAGGTGCAGGAAGCAACGCCTGCTTTTACCACCTTGCAACCTGCATCTGTACCCATCAAGAAAGCTGGGCCTAAGCGTGGGATTATGTGCCTTGCATTTCTCTTCCTTGCTTTCATTGGCACAACACTTTATTGCTTCCATAAGGAGGGTGATTTGATTCCGCTGATGAAATCACTTTTGGGGGCGAGTGAAGAAGAATAATTGGTGGGTAAATTATATATCGTATAACAAGTAAGAAAGAAAGGGTTGTGAAGACGAGGGCACTGAAAAAGTCCTCAAGATAGGAAGACTTCTCGATTATTAACAAAAAGCAGATTGCATATAACCGTTAACTTGCGGATTTTGCAGTCTGCTTTTGTTTTGTCCTTTTTGAGAGTCTGTAAGCCGTTATAGTGGTGTATTTCGTCTTATAAGCCTTCGTATAGGCATGAATACTCTCTGCTCAAATCAGTTTGAGGATTCTTTTGATATTTGCGGCAAATATGGTGATGGCTCCTTGCATTTGCATGGAGTAAAGACCGTATGACTCGGCTCTGTCATATCCAAAGACATGCTTAAGTTCCGCATTCTTCGCCTCTATCTTGTATCTCTCCCTGGCCTTGAGTGTAAACTCTGGTGTTTTTTGAAACTCCATCAGCCTGTTTTGTTCCTCTGTCCTTATAGACACGCTGTAAGTTTTGACCTTTGCTCCGTCTTTATAGCATCCCTCTCTGCGAGAGCACGTCTTGCACTTCTCTGTGTCGAAATAATATGTCCAAACCTGGTTACATCTACCGTCTTTCTTTCCTTGCCGTGCTTTCCTTATTGCCATGTGTCCTGCAGGACAGACAAACATACCTGCATCCTTGTTGAAGTCAAACTTGTCCTCCTCTTTCCTAAAACCATTGCTGATAACGGGGTGCAGCTTTGATATCAGTTCAAATCCATTCTTCTCGTCCTCCGCCAATCTCAGATTCTCAATACCAGAATAAGCCGTATCTCCTATAACTGTATCTACTTCCATGCCATTGCTACGGCTCTGCTCCACAAGTTTCTTCAGTTGGGGACCGTCTCCTTTTTCGCCAGACGTCACCACGGCAGCCGTGATAATCCTCTCGTCGCTCATGGCAATGTGGGTCTTGTAGCCGAAGAAAGAACTGTCCTCACTCTTGTGACCAATACGTGCATCCTCATCCTTGGACGTCGTATAATGGTCTTCTATATCTGTAAGGGTTTCTCTTAACAGGTTTAGGCGTTGCTTAACGGCGGGAATCTCTGCAAGACAGGCTTGGTCAGATACGATATCCAGCAGTTCCTTTGTATAATCCAATTCATGAA